>OIZP01000073.1_pt1 | contig 69047 bp, 76 predicted proteins | sample 1588531 | NCBI WGS metagenome assembly OIZP01 (sample SAMN03283283) | human gut metagenome | biome: human-associated habitat; material: feces | host: Homo sapiens | place: Peru | collected 2012
TACCTCCTGATTAAGCCTTCTCGCTCACACCGATGGTGATGTGAGTGGTTCTCTTATTGATCCGAACGAAACCACGACGGGATGCGATGCGGCCGCGCTTCAGGATGGGGCCGGGGTTAGCGATCGCAGTGGAGACGTACAGGTTCTCAGCGTTCATTTCGTGATTGTGCTCGGCGTTTGCCACAGCGCTCTTCAGCAGCTTAGCCATGGGCTCGCAAGCGGCCTTGGAGGTCTGGCTCAGGTACGCGGCAGCGGTCTTGACGTCCTGGCCCCGGATCATGTCGCATACGAGCTTGACCTTACGGGGAGACATCCGGACGTACTTTACATGTGCAAATGCTTCCATTTTCGTACCTCCTTACTTGGCATTGGCGGTCTTGCTGCCAGAGTGACCCCGGAAGGTTCTGGTAGGCACGAACTCGCCCAGCTTGTGGCCGACCATATCCTCAGTGATATAGACGGGCACGTGCTTCCGACCGTCGTGGACGGCGATGGTGTGACCAACGAAGGAGGGGAAGATGGTGGAGGCTCTGGACCAGGTCTTCAGAACCTTCTTTTCACCGGCCTTGTTCAGCTCTTCAACGCGCTTGTACAGCTCAGGAGCTACGAAAGGGCCCTTTTTGATACTTCTGCTCATTTCATTTCCTCCTTACTTGCTGTTTCTGCGCTTGATGATGAACTTGTTGGTGGGGTTCTTGCCCTTCCGGGTCTTATAACCCAGAGCAGGCTTGCCCCAAGGAGTGACAGGGCCGGGACGACCGACAGGTGCGCGGCCCTCGCCGCCGCCGTGAGGATGGTCATTGGGGTTCATGACAGAGCCGCGGACGGTGGGACGGATACCCATATGGCGGGTACGGCCGGCCTTGCCGATGTGGACATTCTCATGATCCAGATTGCCAACCTGACCGATGCAGGCGGTGCAGTTCATCCGAACGTAGCGAACTTCGCCGGAGGGAAGTCTGACCTGAGCCAGCTCGCCTTCCTTAGCCATCAGCTGTGCAGCAGCACCAGCGGAACGAACCAGCTGAGCGCCGTGGCCGGGCTGCAGCTCCACATTGTGGATCACAGTACCGACAGGGATGTTGGCAATGGGCAGGCAGTTGCCGGGCTTGATATCAGCAGTAGCGGAGGAGACGACCTTGTCGCCAGCCTTCAGGCCGTAGGGAGCCAGGATGTAGCTCAGGGTCTCGTCTTCGTACTTGATCAGAGCGATGAAAGCGGAACGGTTGGGATCGTACTCAACGCGCTGCACAGTAGCGGGCATATCCAGCTTCTGGCGCTTGAAATCGATCACACGGTACTTGCGCTTGTTGCCGCCGCCGCGATGGCGGACGGTGATGTGACCATAGCTGTTGCGACCTGCATTCTTCTTGAGGCTCTCAACCAGGCTACGCTCAGGTTTTGCCTTCTTATCTACGCCGTCGAAAGCGGAAACGGTCATGTTTCTGCGGGACGGGGTATAAGGCTTAAAAGTTTTAATAGCCATTTGCGTTTCTCTCCTTTATTGAGATTGGTTTAGACCATGCCTTCGAAGAACTCGATGGTCTTGGAGTCAGCGGTCAGGGTGACGACGGCCTTCTTGTAGGCGGCGCGCTTGCCGGCGGGATAAGCACCGGTGCGCTTGACCTTGCCCTGCATCCGGATGGTGTTGACCTTGGCAACCTTCACGCCGAAGGCCTGCTCAACGGCAGCCTTGATCTCGGTCTTGTTGGCGTCCACGTCAACCATGAAGACGTACTTCTTATCAGCGACAGCCTCCATGGACTGCTCGGTGATAACGGGTCTTCTGATGATGTCAAAAGCGTTCTTCATTACGCGAATACCTCCTGGATCTTCTGGAGTGCGGCCTGATCGACAACCAGCTTGTCGGCGTGCAGCACGTCGTAGGTGTTCAGCAGGTTGGCGAAGGTAACTTCACAGCCTTCGATGTTGCGGCCGGAACGGACAACGTTCTGGTCAGCATTTGCTGTAACGACCAGGGTCTTGGAGGTGCAGCCCACGGCGTTCAGGAAGGCTGCGAAAGCCTTGGTCTTGGGTGCGTCCATCTTGATCTCGTCGATGACAACCACATTCTGCTCAGCAGCCTTGGCGGACAGGACGCTCTTCAGAGCCAGCCGCTTGGCCTTCTTGTTCAGGGTGTAGCTGTAATCCCGGGGCTTGGGAGCGAAAACGATACCGCCATGGGTCCACTGGGGAGCACGGGTGCTGCCCTGACGAGCCCGGCCGGTGCCCTTCTGCTTCCAGGGCTTGCGGCCGCCGCCGGAAACCTCAGCGCGGGTCAGAGCGCTCTGAGTGCCCTGCCGCAGGTTGGCCAGGTGGTTCTTGACCACTTCGTGGACAACGGCGCCGTTGGGATCAATGCCAAACACAGCTTCGGGCAGTTCGATCTCGCCAACCAGCTTGCCGGACATATTGTAAACATTCGTCTTAAGCATGATTTAAGATCTCCTTTCCTTAGCCTCTTGCGGAAGCCTTCTGGGGATTTCTGCCGGAAGCCTTCTGCGGGTTCTTGCTGATGCCGGTCTCCACGTTCTTGACGCGGTTGTTCTTCACGGTGTTGCGGAGGTACACAAGACCGCCCTTGGGGCCGGGGATGGCGCCGCGGATAACGATCATGTTCAGCTCTGCATCAACCTTCACCACATCCAGGTTCTCGATGGTGACCTGCTCGCAGCCCATATGGCCTGCGCCGATCTTACCAGGGAAGATACGGGACTGGTGGGAAGAAGCGCCCATGGAGCCTGCGTGACGGTGGACAGGGCCGCCGCCGTGGGTCATGGGGGTACGGCCTGCGCCATAGCGCTTCACAACGCCCTGGTAGCCGTGGCCCTTGGTGATGCCGGTAACGTCGATCTTGTCGCCGGCAGCGAAGGTGTCAGCCTTAACTTCGTCGCCGACGTTCATGTCAGCAGCGTTCTCCAGCTTGAACTCCTTCAGGTACTTCTTGGGGGCAACGCCAGCCTTCTTCAGGTGGCCTGCCTCGGGCTTGCTCAGCTTGTGCTCCTTGATGTCGCCAAAGCCGAGCTGGACGGCGGTGTAGCCGTCGGTCTCAACGGTCTTCTTCTGGGTAACGACGCAGGGGCCTGCTTCCACAACGGTAACAGGGATGACCTTGCCGCTCTCATCGAAGATCTGGGTCATGCCCACTTTTTTGCCGATGATTGCTTTTTTCATGGTTGCTTTTCTCCTTTTTTAGGTTATTGGTTGACAGACGCATTGGGGACGCCGCCAACATGACCCGTCCGCCCGATGCCAGACAGTGCGGGCAGCTGAGATCACTTAATAGAATGTTAAGCGATTACAGCTTTATCTCTATCTCAACGCCAGCGGGCAGATCCAGGCTCATCAGAGCCTCAATGGTCTTCTGGTTGGGGTTGAGGATATCGATCAGTCTCTTGTGGGTTCTGCGCTCAAACTGCTCACGGCTATCCTTGTACTTGTGGACAGCCCGAAGGATGGTGACAACTTCCTTCTTGGTGGGCAGGGGGATGGGGCCGGAAACCTGAGCGCCGTTGCGCTTTGCGGTTTCAACGATCTTTGCCGCGCTGGAGTCGATCAGCTGGTGATCATAAGCCTTCAGCCGAATGCGGATCATCTGGTTTGCCATGTTTGTGTTTCCTCCTTGATGTATCGTACTCAGTTTGCGTAGCGTCTGGGTACGGTCGAACTGGTGTTCACGCTTCCGTGCGTATCACTTCGGGCCATGAAAATTGGCCGACAAGCGCCGACCATTCTCCTGCCCCGGCGATATACGCCAGCGAAACAGAAGCAGTTCAGCCGCCCGATGACCGGACATACTCCGCAGAAGTTACCGCCTTTCGGCGCAATCTCCTGCATCATCGCATAGCTGTGCGCATACTTCCCGCACAACCTGAGATATGATACCATTTATGTAACCGTTTGTCAAGCACTTTTTCAGAGTTTTTTACAAAATTTCTTCGGCATTTTTGGTAAAAGAGGAGAAAACCAAGTGTGCGTCCTTAAGGGACGCATCCTGAGCTGCGGTTGTTCTTTGGCTTTCCGTCCCGCCTGTCGGCGGGACACCTTCCCCGGAGTGGAAGGTGAGGCAGAAACGAGCCCCGGCAGGCTGCGGTTTTGGCAGCCTGCCGGGGGGCATTCACTTATGTTCCCATTCTTTATACTGGGCGGCCTTTTCGTAAAGGCGAAGGTAGCTGTCGTAGCGGGTGGGCTCGATCTCGCCTGATTCCACGGCCCGGCGGACGGCGCAGCCCGGTTCTCTGCGGTGGGCGCAGTCCTGAAACTGGCATCTTCCCAGGAAGGGGCCGAAATCCGGGAAGGCGTATTGCAGGTTCTCCTTCAATATAATATCCATCTGGTCCGTATCAAAGGAGGAAAAGCCCGGAGTATCCATGACAAAGGTCTCCGCATCCAGTGGGAAGAGCTCCACATGCCGGGTGGTATGGCGGCCACGGCCCAGCTTTTCGGAAACCTCTCCCGTGGGCAGGGCCAAGTTGGGGCAGAGCCGATTGAGAATGCTGCTCTTGCCCACGCCGGAGTTGCCCGTGAAGGCGGTGAGCTTTCCCTGAATAGCCTGCCGGAGTTCTTCCAGTCCGGCACCCGTTTCGGCGCTGGTGGAGATCACCCGGAAGCCAGCATGGGTATAAACCCTTACCAGCTCCTCCGCCCGATCCAGATCCGTTTTGTTCACGCAAAGAATGCTTTCCACGCCCTTGTTGCCCGCAATGGCCGTCACCCGGTCGATGAGGAAGGGCTCCGTTACGGGATTCACATTGGCGGCAAAGATCACCAGTGCATCCACATTGGCCACTGCCGGGCGGACGAAGCTGTTTTTTCTGGGAAGGATCTGCTCCACCATGCCCTTCTCTCCCTGCCGGGTCACAACGGCCATATCCCCCGTCAGCGGGGACAGGCCCTGCTTTCGGAGAATCCCCCGGGCCTTGCAGGTCAGTGTGCCGTCCGGCAGAACCACGTCATAAAAGCCGCTGAGGGATCGAACGATCCTGCCTGTTTCTAACTTCTCAGCCATCAAAATTCACTCTCTGAGTCACGTATTTTTCACCGTTGATATACAGGTCGTATTCCTTGGTCCCGGAACCCGTCAACGTCAGGGAATAGTCGGTGCAGCCTGCGGGAATTTTTTCATCCTCCACGATCACCGCGCCGTCCTGCAGAATGGTCAGCAAATAGGGCTCTTCCTTGTTGGGGACTGTGAAGCGGACCGTCAGTGTCTTTTCGGATGCTTCCGTCGTTTCCGTGGGGGCTTGCGTCTCGGTGGTCTGGGCGCCGCTTTCATCGGACAGCCGCAGGACGATCTCGTCATCCAACTTCAGCACCGTGTCCTTCTGGACGGACTGCGAAACCACCTCGCCCTTGGGCCGGTCGCTGCGGACCGTCTCCGTGCGCACATTGGTAAAGCCCAGGTCCGCCAGCTGCTTCTGGGCGGTTTGGCTGTAGAGGCCCACAACGCTGGGCATCACCGCCGTGGCCGGCCCTGTGGACACATAGACGATGACGTTCTGCCCCGGTGCCAGCTCCGTGCCGACCTTGGGGTCCGTTCGGGTCACATTGCCCTTCTCCACATAGTTACTGGATTCGCTCTGCTCAACAATCTTGATATTCTCTATCTCTCCCAGCAGTCTCAGAGCTGCCTCCCGGGTCATGTCCACCACATTGGGCATGGTCACCGTTTCCGGCCCTGTACTGACCCAGATGCTGATGGTCTGGCCGTCGGTAAGCTCAGCACCCTTGGCCGGTTCCGTCCGGATGACCTTTCCGGCTTCCACCGTATCGCTTGCCTCCTGGCGGACAAGGATCTGGAAGCCCTGCCCGGTGAGGAAGGACTCCGCCTCTGCCTGGTTCACATCCGTCAGGTCCTCCATGATCTTCAGCGTTGGCTCCTCTCCCAGGCTCACGGTGATGACAATCTCCGTGCCCTTGGTGACCCGGCTGCCGCCCGCAGGCTCCTGATACATGATTTGCCCCTTTTTATAGGTGCTGTCATATTGCTGTGGCTGAAAGCGTATGGTAAAATCCGAATATTTGGTAATCAGATCATCGGTATACTCGGTGCCGATGAGATAGGGCACCTCCACCAGGTCCTTGTCCTTGTTAAGCAGTGCCCCATTGAACACCGCAATCAGGAACGCGCCAATGGCAATGATGGCCACCACACTGCACACGATCACCGCAATGGTAGCAATGCGATTTCGTTCCTCCCGCTTGCGCTGCTCCTCCTTTTTCCGCTGCATGGCCGCCCGACGCATGGCATCGGTATTCTGGCTGACGGTCTGCCGTCGGGTTCCCTGGTCCACCTGCTGGGGCCGCTTGGGCGCCTGCTGCGGCTGGGGGATACGTCCAGTCGCCGGTCTGGGCTGATTGGTTCGGGAAGCCGCAACCTTTTCTGCCGTGGTCTTGGGATAGGTCTGGGGAATCCCCCGGATGGCAATGGGGTGCTCGGCTGGGGCGGAAGCCTGGTAACGGAAGTCAATGGCAGGGTTCTTGCGGAACTCCTCCATATCCTGAATCATTTCCGTTGCAGAGGCATACCGATCTTTTGGCTCCAGTGCCATGCCCTTGAGAATGATCTGCTCCAAGCCCACGGGGATATTGGGATTCAGGGTGGAGGGCTTGGGGGCCCCGCCGTTGATATGCTGAATGGCCACCGCCACCGGAGACTCCCCGTCGAAGGGCGGACGGCCCGTCATCATCTCGTACATAACAACGCTCAGGGAATAGATATCGGACCGGGAGTCCGTGTAGCCCCCCTTGGCCTGCTCCGGAGAGATATAGTGCACGGAGCCCAGGGCCTCCTTGGTCAGGGTGTTGCTCTTGCTCATGACCCGGGCAATGCCGAAGTCCATGACCTTGACGCTGCCGTCCTTCAGTACCATCACATTGTGTGGCTTGATGTCCCGGTGGATAATGCCCCGGCTGTGGGCGTGCTCCAGGCCCTTGGCGATTTGCATGGCAAAGTGCAGCGTCTCCTTCCAATTGAGGACGCCCTTTACCTCCATATATTGTTTTAGGGAGATGCCGTTGATGAGCTCCATCACCAGGTAATTGGCCGTATCCGAGGAGGAAACGTCATAGACCTGGACGATGTTGGGGTGGCTCAGCATGGCCACGGCCTCGCCCTCCGCCCGGAAGCGGCGGCGGAACTCATCGTCTCCCGAAAATTCGTCTTTTAAGATTTTAATGGCAACGGGCCGATTCAGCCGATGGTCCAGTGCCTTGTATACCACAGCCATGCCGCCGGTACCGATGACCTCCAGGATCTCGTACCGGTCATCCAGCAGCTGCCCAATATAATGATTCATGTTTGACAGCCTCCTTTCAAACCGATACCAGAATGCTGGTCACATTGTCGGGGGAACCCCGCAGCTTGGCGATATCCAGCAGACGCTTGCAGCACTTCTGCTTGTTGACCCCGTGGACCACCTCGAAGAGCATCTCCTGATCGTCCAACATATTGCTCAGGCCATCGGAGCACAGGAGCAGATAGCTTCCCTTTTCCAGCTCCTGCCGGTAGAGGTCACACAGTATGGTGGGCTCTGTGCCCACAGCCCGGGTGATGAGATTCTTGCCCGGATAGCTTTTGGCGGTTTCGGGCGTTAGCTCCCCCCGGTCCACCATCATCTGAACCACGGAGTGGTCCTTGGTGATCTGGCGGATGCTGCCGTTGGAGATGCCGTAGCACCGGCTGTCGCCCACATTGACAATGGAGGCCTGATTTTTTCGAATCAGCGCCGCCACCAGGGTGGTGCCCATGCCCTCAAATTCCTCAAACTGATTGGCCTGGTCGTAAACCGTAAAATTGGCCAGTTTGACGGCGCTGCGCAAAATCATATCGGTCTTGTCCCAGTCCGCATTGTGGGACCAGCTGCGCTTGACCTCCTGGACGAATACGTCCACCGCCAGAGAGCTGGCCACATTGCCGGATTTCGCGCCGCCCATGCCGTCGCAAACCACGCACAGCAAAGCGCCCCGCCCCAATTTTTCAATATGAAACGCGTCCTGGTTCTGTTTTCGAACGCACCCAACATCTGTCAGGCCCCAGCTTTGCATGGCTTCGCACCTCTCTTTATTTCTGTTCTTTTGTATACTTTCTGCGCAGCTGCCCGCAGCTGGCATCGATGTCGCCGCCCAGGGTCCTGCGGACCGTGGCCGGAATGCCCCCGTCCTCCAGGCACTTCTGGAAGGCCGCCACGGTCTCCCGGGAGCTGGGCTTTAGCGGACTCTCCTCCACATGGTTCAGGGGGATCAGGTTGAAGTGGCAGGGCAGGCCCTTCATCCGCTTCAATAGCTCCTTCGCGTTTTCCTTGGAGTCATTGACTCCGCCGATCATGGCGTACTCAAAGGAGATGCGCCGGGAGGTGGCCTCGTAATACCGGCGGCAGGCATCGATCAGCTCCTGGCTGGGATAGGCCTTGTTCACCGGCATAATGGTATCCCGCACGGCGTCATTGGGCGCATGGAGGGATACGGACAGAGTCAACTGCAAATTGCACTTTGCCAGCTCGTCGATCTTCGGCACCAGGCCGCAGGTGGAAAGGCTGATATGGCGCATGGAGATATTCATGCCCTCCGGGCTGTTCACCAGCTCCAGAAAGCGCATCACATTATCAAAATTGTCCAGAGGCTCTCCAATGCCCATGAGTACAATGTGAGAAATGGGCTGACCGGAATCCACCTGGGTAAAGAGCACCTGGTCCAGCATCTCAAAGGGCTCCAGGCGGCGCACCAGGCCTCCTAAGGTAGAGGCGCAGAAGGCGCAGCCCATGCGGCAGCCAACCTCCGTGGAAATGCAGACCGTATTGCCATAGTGATAGCGCATAAGCACCGTCTCCACGCAGTTGCCGTCGGAGAGCTGCCAGAGGTATTTGATGGTGCCATCCCGCTGGGATTCCTGCTTGCGAACCACCTTTGGCGCATAAATGGGATATTCCGCTGCCAGTCGCTCCCGCAGGGGCTTTGGCAGATTGGTCATTTCCTCGTAGCTGCGAACGCCCCTGTGGAGCCAGGTATATACCTGCTTTGCCCGAAAGGCGGGCTGTCCCATATCTTTGAACAGCTGGGTCATCTCCCCCAGGGTCATGGATTTCAGATTCATGGTTTCCTCCGCATTCTGGAAATAAAGAAGCCGTCCGTATCATGCTGGCCGGGAATCAGGGTCAGCATTCCGGTTTCGTTTTTGGGGAATTCCTCCGGCAGGGGCAGCGCCTCCAGGAAGAAATCCGGATGGGCCTCCAAAAAGGCCTGCACCACCTGTTCATTCTCTCTGGGCAGCAACGTGCAGGTGGAATACAGCAGCAAGCCGCCTTTTTTGACGTAGCCTGCCTGATTCCACAGAATCTTTTTTTGCAGCTCCGGCAAGTCTTCCGTCTGCTTGAGATCCCGGTATCGGATATCCGGCTTTTTCCGGATAATCCCCAGGCCGGAGCAGGGCGCATCTACAATGACAGCATCAAAGGCCCCTTCCCAATCCGGCACGAACGCAGAGGCATCCTGCAATTGGGCGCTCAGATTGGAAATTCCCAGCCGGGCAGCCCCATTTTCAATCAAGGCAATTTTGTGGGGGTGCACATCACAGGAAAGGATGCTTCCCTTCCCCGCCATGGCCATGGCCGCGGCAAAGCTCTTGCCCCCGGGGGCGGCGCAGCAATCCAGAACTTCCATCCCCGGCTTTAATTCGCCGCAGAACACGCTGAGCTTGCTGGCAGGGTCCTGGACGTAATAAAGGCCTTCCCGGAAGGAGGGCAGCTGCTCCAGGCTGCCGGTACCCGACAGCACCAGGCAGTTCTCCATCCACTTATGAGGCCGGGCTGTGACGCCCTCCCCTTCCAGGCGCATTTTCAGCGCCTCTTGATCGGTTTTCAGGGTGTTCACCTGAATCACGGTCTCCGGGGCCTGGTTGTCCGCTTTGAGCACAGACTCCAGGGTTCCCTTGGGAAGCGCCGTTTTCAGCAGGGCCACCAGCTCTGCCGGGTGGCTGTATTTGTCCTCGAAGGAGGTGGGCTGAGCCAGAGTGTCCTTTGACCGGGCAGCGTTGCGCAGCACGGCGTTCACCAGCTTTTCGCAGCCGGGAGGGCCGTATTTCCGGGCCAGACGGACGGATTCGTTCACCGCCGCACTGTCCGGGATCTTGTCCAGCTCCAAAAGCTGATACAGGCCCATGTGCAGGATGTCCCGCACCGCCGGGTGGAGCTTTTTCACGGAGCCCTTCAAAAGCTGGGCCAGGTAAAAGTCCAGCTTGCCCCGGTTCTGCACCACACCGTAGCACAGCCGGGTTGCCAAAGCGGCATCCCGGGCATCCAGCTTATCCCTGCGGATGCAGTCCTTCAGCACGGCATTGCTCCAGCCCTCATATCTGCGGCAGGTGATCAGCGCATTCAGCGCCGTTTCCCGGGCGCCCATTTAGCCTTCCAGGGGATGGCCCCGGAAATAGTCGGGGGCCGCCATCCGCTTGCCGCCCTCGGCCTGCAAAACCCGCACTTCCACGGCACCTTCGCCGCAGGCAATTTGCAGCCCCGTCTTCGTCAGGCCCAGAATTTCACCGGGCTTGCCGCTGCCGGGTACAATGCGGGTCTCGTGGACCTTGAATTGCTTTCCATGAAGCTCCATGGTCGCCACCGGCCAGGGCTGCAGGCCCCGGACATGGTCGTGGACCTGCTGGGCCGTCTTCGTCCAGTCGATGGGGCACATGCTCTTTTCCAGCATGGGGGCGTAGCTGACCTTGGTTTCGTCCTGCTTTTGGGCAGGGACCTTTCCCCGGGTAAACCGGGTCAGGGTCTTGCTCAGCAGCTCCGCACCCAGCGCTGCCAGCCGGTCCAGCAGCTCTCCGGCGGTTTCATTCTCCCCGATGGGGGTCTTGGAAACGTCAATGATATCTCCGGCATCCATTTCCCGGACCAGATACATGGCGGTGACGCCGGTCTCCTTCAGGCCGTCCAGTACCGCCCACTGGTAGGGCGCAGAGCCCCGATAGGCGGGCAGGACGCTGGCATGAATATTGATGCAGCCGAAGGTGGGCACATCCAGCACCTTCTGGGGCAGAATCCGCCCGTAGGCCACCACGGCGCAGAGATCAGGCTTCAGTGCCCGCAGCTGCTCCACAGTTTCCTCCTCCCGGAAGGACTCCGGCTGGAACACGGGGATCCCCGCTTCCAGGGCGACCTGCTTCGTGGGAGAGGCCGTCAGCTTCATGCCCCGGCCCTTGGGCCGGTCCGGCTGGGTGTACACGCCCACCACTTCAAAGCCGTCCGCCAGAATTCGTTTCAGGCAGGTGGCCGCAATGTCCGGCGTGCCCATAAACACAACGCGCATGCTCAGCCCTCCCCGTTCAGCTCTTCCTCTGTCAGGAAGCGCTCCATAACCTCCGTGTAGACAATGCCGTCCAGATGGTCGATTTCGTGGCAGAAGCACCGGGCAATCAGCTCCTCGCCCTCCACCTCAAACCAGTTTCCGTCCCGATCCTGGGCACGGACCTTGGCCACCATAGGCCGCTTGACCAGACCGTACTTTCCGGGCACGCTGAGACAGCCCTCGGCCCCCTCCTGCTCGCCGCTGGTTTCCAGCAGCTCGGGATTCACCAGCTCCAGCATTTCCTCACCGGTATCCACAACCACCACCCGGCGCAGAATGCCCACCTGGGGGGCCGCCAGACCAACGCCGTTGGCATCCAGCAGCGTCTCCTTCATATCGTCCAGCAGCTTATGCAGCTTGCCGTCAAACTTTTCCACAGGGCGGCAGACCTTGTGCAGGCAAGGCTCCTTCACCGTCATGATTTTCCGAATTCCCATTTCTCTTCTCCTTATTCCGGGAAGCTCTGAACCCATCGGCGTGCGTCGGTGAAAAATTCTCTCCGGCTCCCGACGATTCGTTCAAGTCTTCCTAATCCATAAATCCGTTTACATCAATAAAGGCGCTGACGCCCCGCATCTTACTGTCCTTTCCGAAGGCGCAAAGCAGATAGCACAGGGCTGCACGGATGTTCTTTTCCATGCGGCAGCGCAGAGTCAGCCGGTAGCGGAACTGATAGTTGATCTTTGGCACCGGGCTTGGGGCCGGTCCCAGCAGCTCCATGGGGCCAAAATTTCCGCTGCGCTGCAATTGCAGCAGGCTGTCCCGGAATTTCGCCGCCCCCATAAGCACCTGTGGCTCCTGAAGTCCCTGGAAACCGATGAGTACCTGGTCCGCAAAGGGCGGCACATGCTGCACCTGCCGCAGGCGGATCTCCAGGTCATAGAATCGGTCATAGTCCTGTTGTGCCGCCAAACGGATCAGCTCGTGGTTGGGGACCATGGTCTGCAAAATAGCCCGGCCCGCGAAGCTGCCCCGGCCTGCCCGGCCCACCACCTGGGTCAGCATATCAAAGGTGGTCTCCCCCGCCCGGAAGCCTCCGGTGAAGAGGCTCAGATCCGCATCCAGGACGCCCACCAAGGTCACATTGGGCATATCCAGCCCCTTGGCAACCATCTGGGTGCCCAGCAGGATCTTCTGCTCTCCCCGGCGGAACCGGTCCAGGATCACCTCGTGGGGATTGCTGGAACTGACGGTGTCCGCATCCATGCGGGCCACCTCCACGTCCGGGAACAGCGCGCTCAGCTCCTGCTGCACCCGCTGGGTCCCCGTGCCCAGGGTTTTCAGAGGGCCGCCGCAGCTGGGGCAGCGGTCCGGCACGGGAACGGAATAGCCGCAATAATGGCACAAAAGGCGGTTGTTGGCACTGTGATAGGTCAGCCGTTCGCTGCACCGGGGGCACTCCGGCGCCTTCCGGCAGTCCACACACACCAGAGCGCGGCTGTTGCCCCGGCGATTGAGAAGCAGGATGGCCTGCTTGTCCGCCGCCAGGGTATCGTGGATGGCCTGACGCAGCGGGATGCTTAGGGTTCCGTCGTTGCCCAGCTTCAGCTCCTCGCGCATGTCCACGATCTGTGTTTCCGGCAGAGCGCGGCCGTTGTAACGGTTTTGCAGCCGATAGAGCCGGTAATCGCCCTGCTTCGCATGGTACATGCTTTCCACGGAAGGGGTGGCCGAGCCAAGCAGCACCAGGGCCCCTTCCTTGTGCCCCCGCCACATAGCCACCTCCCGGGCGGCATAGCGGGGGGAATTCTCAGACTTGTAGGAGTGCTCCTGTTCCTCATCCAGAATGATGAGGCCCAGATTTTCACAAGGTGCAAACACAGCGCTGCGGGTGCCTACAACGACCCCCGCAGCTCCCTGCCGAACCCGTTTCCACTGGTCATAGCGCTCCGTATCCGAGAGGCTGGAGTGGAGCACCGCCACCTTCTCCCCGAACCAGGCAGCCATCAGCCCCAGCAGCTGGGGCGTCAGGGCAATTTCCGGCACCAGGAGGATGGCACTCTTCCCCCGCTCCAGATTCTCCATGATCAGGCGAATGTAGACAGAGGTCTTGCCGGACCCCGTCACGCCATACAGCAGCGCCACTCCCGGGTGATCCTGCCGGGACTGGCCCAGAAGGCCCTCGAAGCAGTGCTGCTGCTCTGCGCTGAGCACCAAGGGTTTTTGTACCTGGGCCGGTTTGATCTCCCGGCAGCGCAGCACTTCCCGTTCGGACAAGGTCACATAGCCCAGCTTCTCCAGGCGGCTCACCGTCTGGGAAGAGGCTCCCGTATAATACAGGATATCCTTCACGCTGGCAGCGCCCACGCTGCACAGCAGCTGCAAAACGCTGCGCTGCATGGCGGCTCCCTTGGGGCGGCTCATGGCAAAGGCCATAGCCTCCTCGGCTGAAACTGCCAGGGACGCGATTTTTTCCGTCTTGTCCCGGGTCTTTTGCAGAAGCTCCGTCTGGGCCGTGATCCACTTCTTGCGGGCCAAAAAACGCAGCACATCCGCCCGTTTCTCGCCATCCGGGATCACCGCGCTGAGGGCCGAATCCCGGCACCCACCGCCCAGATCCCGCATGGTTTCCAGCATTTCCCGTGCCCCCTCCTTGCGGATGGAAGCGGTCTCCCAGCTTCTGTCCTCGGTCAGAGAAAACGTATCCTGCTGTCGGAACCAAAGTCCCGCCGGGAGCATGGCCCGTGCCCCGTCATAAAACGTGCAAAAGTACCGCTCCCGTAGGAAGGCCGCCAGACGCAGCTGGGTTTCGCTGAGCAAAGGCTCCTCGTCCAGGCAGCTTTCCACAGTCTTGAGCTTTTCCTCCGGGCCGGTTCCCACCGTAACTACGATGCCCTCCGCCGTCACGTTGCCCCTGCCAAAGGGGACCTGGACCCGCTGGCCGGGCTGCAGGGTCATATTCTCCGGGATGCGGTAGGAATAGAGCTTATCAATGGAATAGCTTGCCGCCGAAACGGCAATTCCTGCAACCATATTCCCGCCTCCTGTTCCCGTAGATACGCGCTAAGGAAGCTCCGGTGGAATCGGCAAGAGCCCGCAGTCAGCTCCAGACGATTTGTTCAGAGTTTCCGAAAAAGCTTAATTTTTATACTCTTCCTTGACGGTGGCGCTGAGCTCGCCGTCGGCGACCTCCTGGATGGCCATGGTCACAGGCTTCTCCGGCAGGTCCTCATGGAATTCCTCCGCCTCTGCGGCGATCTGGCGGGCCCGATGGGCAACCAGGTTCACCAGCAGATAGCGGCTCTCAACCTTGGTCAACAATTCAGCAACAGGTGGATACAGCATAGTTTTGATTCCTCCAAAAACAATTCATAATGATCTATCTTCACGCCGCAGGGGGCGATGCCCACATCGCCCCGCCAGGTGCGTCCACATTTGCTCCCGGTTCTCTCAAAAACGCGGTGAGGTAATGTGGGCATCGTCCCCTACGGGTTTTATGTTTCAATGATTCTCAGGATTTCGTCGGCGCAGCGCTCCGGGTCGTCATTGACCACCACATGGTCATACCATGTCCGCTGCTCCATCTCCCATTTGGCCCGCTCCATGCGGATGGTGATCTGGTCCTCGGGAGTATCGTTGCGGCCCCGCAGGCGGTGCTCCAATTCTTCCACGGAGGGGGGCATGATAAACACCAGCACCGCTTCGGGGTAATTGTTTTTCACATTTCTTGCACCGATGGGCTCGATGTCCAGCAGCACATGGCCTAAGCGCCGCTTTTCCTCCACCTGCTGTTTGGGCGTGCCATAAAAATTCATGTTGTGCTCGTCATATTCCAGCATTTCGCCCCGGTGGATCAGATTCAAAAACCGCTCCCGGTCCACAAAGTAATAGTCCTTTCCGTCCACCTCGCCGGGTCTGGGGGGCCGGGTCGTGGCCGAAACGGAGAAGAACAGGTTGTCCTCTTTCGCCATCATCGCCTTGACCACCGTGCCCTTGCCCACACCGGAGGGACCGGAAATCACAATCAGTTTTCCCATTTTTACGCTCTCTCCTCTTCATCCTTTGCCTCTTCGCCGCTCCAGCGTGCCGTGAGCACCTCCGGAGTCAGCGCAGAGAGAATCACATGGTCCGTGTCCATGAGAATGACGGATTTGGTTTTGCGGCCATAGGAGGCATCGATCAGCATGCCCCGATCCTTGGCCTCCTGGACAATGCGCTTGATTGGAGCAGAATCCGGGGCCAGAATGGACAGCACCCGTGACTGTGCCAGCATACTGCCGAAGCCGATATTCAGAAGCTTCATGTCTTCCGCCCCTTATTCAATATTTTGGGTCTGCTCCCGGATCTTTTCCAGCTCCGCCTTGATCTCCACCACAACCCGGGCAAGGCGCACATCGGAGCACTTGGAGCCGATGGTATTGGCCTCCCGGTTCATCTCCTGGAGCAGGAAATCCAGCTTCCGGCCGATGGGGCCGCCGGAGGCGAGCATGGTATTCATCTGGCTCAGGTGGCTGCGCAGGCGGACGGTCTCCTCGTCCACGGCCACCTTGTCGGCAAAGATGGCGGCCTCGGTGAGGATGCGGCTTTCGTCAATGGACGTATTCGCCAGGACCTCCTGGAGCTTTGCCTCCAGACGCGCCCGGTAGTCCGCCACCGTCTGGGGGCTGCCCGCCTCCACCTGGGAAACCAGGGATAGGATGGTCTCCCCCCGGCTGCGCAGGTCCTCGGCCAAAGCGGCCCCCTCGGTCGTGCGCATGGCATCGAAGGAGGCCAGCGCCTTTTCAGCAACGCTCAGGAAGTCCGCGAGCAGCTGCGCCTCATCCACCTGGGGCTTGTCCAGCAGGAATACATCCGGCAGGCCCGCGAGCATGGAAACGGTGATCTCTCCCGTCACGCCGTAGTCCGCCTGCAGCTGCTTCAGTGCCGCCAGATACCCTTCCACCATGGGCTTATTCAGGCTCACGGCGGTATCCTGGGCCCCCTCGCTGCGCACGGAGACGAACACATCTACCTTACCCCGGGAAATGGTGGCCTTTACAGCCTGCTTCACGGCATCCTCGCCGAAGGACAGCCCTCTGGGCAGCTTCACCGTGCAGTCCAGATACCGATTGTTGACACTGCGCACCTCCACGGTGAATTCCCGACCGTTTACCGTTTCTACGGCACGGCCATAGCCGGTCATGCTTTTAACCATGGTCATGATCTCCTTCTATTCCCTCGCCGCGCATTTTGCGGCGATAAACTTATTCCGCGTCGATCTTTGCGGACACAGGCTCCGTCTTCACCGTGCCCAGGGCACTGTATTCACCGCTCAGGCTCACCGTTGCCCGGAAGGTGGAGGTTCCCACCTCTGCACCGGTGAAGTCCACCGTCACCAGGAGGTCCTCCGGGGTCACCTTGGAGATCAGGCCCGTGGGGCCCCGCAGGGTTACGGTGAGCTTCTCCGTAATGAGCTCCACCGAAAGTCCTTCGGGGATATTGATGCTCTGAATGTCCGTGACGGTCAGCTCCTTGATGGAAAGGCCATGGAAGGAGATGTCCGCCGTGACTTCCGTAACGCCGGTCAGATTGGTGATACCGTCCGGCAGGGAAATGCCGAAGGTCACACTGGTGTTCTTGGTGATATCCGCCAGATTGATGGTGCCGATGCTCAGGGTATCCCCCAGATTCTCCAGGGCCGCCTCGCTGCCGGATACCCGGATGGTCTCCGCGCTGAGCTGAACGGTGGTATTGTCTGCATCCGCGCCGCCGCCGGGAATCAGATTGTAGGTCAGGCGCAGATCCTTGACCCGCCGGATGGACACATCCAGCCGTACCTCTTCCACATCGGTGGTGATGAGTCTGGCATCCACAGGGTCGCCGTTTTTATCGCAGAGCGTGTAGGTGTAGCTTTCGCTGATGGATTCCCGCCGTCCGTCCAAATCCACCGTAATGGTGGCACGGTCAATGGTATTGACCACAGACTCAGGGCCCGTCACCGTGACCTCGGGATAATCCAGGGTCTTATTCTCCCGGTCGATCATGAAGCCCTCGGCGGTGGTGCCTACCCAGGTGACCTCAACGGGCACGGTCTTGCTGATGCGCTTGACCACGGTGACATAGATGGTATCCGGCTCCTTAGACTCAATGACGAATGCATTGCTGGCCACATCTCCCGGGAAGGTCGGCGAGGTGTAGCTGATGGGGATCTGGGTTCCGGGCTCCCGGATTTTGCTTAAGTCCGCCTTGATGGTGATATTGGCGGAATTGACCTTGCTCAGGTCCGACCGATTCCCGGACAGGCGCAGGTTCACCGTATTGGAGGAGACTGCCGTGACCATAAGGCCGTTCTCGTTCAGCACGGACTCGCCCTCCCAGACGATGGGGATATTATAATAGGTGTCGGTAGAGCCGGGGCTCACGGTCGTGATGACATACAGCCACAGGCCGAAGGCACAGGCAAGGGACAGCAGTACAGACCCGATTTTACGCTTCATTGTCCTGGTTCTCCTTTCCCGGCTTTATGAGCTTCTGCTTCAGGATACGGCGGATGTTCTTGTCCTCCTCCTGGTTTTCATCGGGGCACAGCGCATTGCGCAGCAGCTTTTCCAGGGTCTTGGGAGCCAGATGCCGCTTGAGCATGCCGCCCATGGCCACGGAGATGGTGCCCGTTTCCTCGGAGACGATGACCACTACCGCATCAGAATTCTCACTCATGCCCACACCGGCCCGGTGCCGGGTGCCCAGGTCCGCCGCCAGCCGGTCGCTGGTGGACAGGGGCAGCACGCAGCCTGCCGCCTTGATTTTCCCCTCCCGGATGATCATGGCACCATCGTGGAGGGCAGCCTTGGGGAAGAAAATGTTCCGGATCAGCTGCTCGGAGACCTGGCCGTCGATGGTGGTTCCGGTCTTCACATAGTCTTCCAAAGATGTCTCCCGGGTGAAGACGATCAGTGCGCCTACCTTTTCCCGGCTCATGCAGTCACAGGCGGCCACGGTCTGGCTGATGACCATATCCATCTCCGCCACAGGCTTGACCCCGCCAAACAGGGCTCCCAAGCGCACACTGCCCAGATGGTCCAGCATCCGCCGCAGCTCCGGCTGGAACAGAACAACCAGCGCCAGCAGTCCGATGGACAAAAACTGATTGATGATGAAGCTCAGGGTATACAGGTGCATCACGTCCGTCAGGGCCGCAATGATCACCACGACGATCACAGCCCGGGCCACCCGCATGGTGCTGGGCGTACGGACCAGGGGTAGTAACCGATATATTAAAAACGCAACGACTGCAATGTCCAGATAATCGGACCACTGCATCCGCAGGACCTGCTGCAGCAGATTTTGCAATGCTTCCATGCTCGAACCCTCTTTTATGTCAACTTTTTCAAATCGCACACTATGCTATGGTATACTTATCTATTATCCGGTCTATTATAGCGGATTCTCCCCCGGTTGGCAATAGATATTCTGCATAAAATTCTTTCCAGCAGTCCAGCTTCTTTCGCCCGTTTCCGGCATTCCCTCCGGCCCCTTTTGCGCCAAAAGCACCGTTTTCGGTCCAAACGCAATTTTTCCCGGGACACGGCACGTTTCCCGGGAAATGTAAACTTTCTGTGCGTTCCTAGCCCTTCCGCATTTTCCACTCCCCCAGAGCTTCCAGCAGCGCCCGGGTCTGGGCCGGGGATGCGTCGTGGCCGAAGCTGACCCGGACGGTGCCCCGATCCAGGGTGCCCGCACTTTCGTGGGCCAGGGGCGCGCAGTGGAGCCCCGCCCGGACGGCAATGCCCCGGCTCCCCAGGAATTCCGCAATTTCCTCGCAGTCGGCCCTGCCCTGAAAGGACACCGTTATGGCCTGGTCCGGCCCGGAAAACACCCGATAGCCCAGCGCTTTCAGTCCCCGGGCACAGGCCATGGTCTGGCCGTGCCCAGCGGCAAAGATCTTCTCCGGGGTCAGCGAACGCACCAGGCGCAGCCCCGCCGCCAGTCCCGCCGCCCCGGGCACATTTACGGTCCCCGCCTCCAGGCGTTCCGGCAGGTCCTCCGGCATGGTTTTCTCCCGGGACAGCGTCCCCGTGCCGCCGAACAGCAGGGGCTTTCCCGGCTGGGCGCAGAGCAGCAGGCCCGTGCCCTGGGGGCCTAGCAGCCCCTTGTGGCCGGGCATGGCAATGAATTCCGCCCCCAAAGCCCCCATGTCCACCGGAAGACTTCCGGCGGACTGGGCTGCATCCAGGATGAAGGGCACCCCCGCCGCCCGGCACAGGGCGGCCATCTCCTGCACCGGCAGGATGAAGCCGAACACGTTGGACACATGGGTGAAAACCGCCCCGTCCATCCCCTGCCGCAATGCAGCCCGGAATTCCTCCAGCAGCGCGTCCCGGCAGAAGAGCCGCCGTCCGGCAACGGTCACCCGACAGTCCCGGGCGTATAGGGGCCGCATAACGGCATTGTGCTCAAAGCCGGAAACCAGCACCCGGCTGCCGGGCTTGATGATGCTCTCTATGGCAATATTCAGCCCGTGGGTACAGTTGGCGGTCAGCACCACCTGCTCTGGGCTGCAGGAAAAGAGCCCAGCCGCCTGCTCCCGGCAATCGAAGACGGTTCGCGCCGCCTCCATGGCGGCTTCATAGCCCCCCCGGCCGGGGTTAGCGGCACAGGCCATGGCTTTTGCCGCCGCCCGGATTACCTGGTGCGGCTTTGGGAAGGAGGTGGCCCCGTTGTCCAGATAGATCATAGGGCCATCTCCCGGTAGCTTCCCGCTTCCCATACGTAGATTTTCCGCCAGCTTACCCCATCCTGGGCCAGAGCCAGGGCGGCATCCTGAATATTGGATATGCGCAGCTTTAGCCCATAGCCGCAGCCCTGTTGCTCCATCCATTTGGGCGTCCTGCCCAGGGACACGGATATCCCCCGTTTCCCCAGACTCCGCTCCCCCCGCTGGGCGTAGGTCACCGAGCGGAAGGTGATCATATACTGTTTCATAAAAAACTCCCTCCCGGGCACATTCTATGCCAAGGAGGGAAATTTTGTCATTTTTCTTCCAGCAGACACACCGCATGGCAGGCCATGCCCTTGCCCTCGCCGGTGAAGCCCAGGTGCTCCTCCGTGGTAGCCTTTACGTTGACCCTGGCGGGGTCAATGCCCAGATGTATGGCGATGTTATCCCGCATCCGGTCGATATAGGGCCGCAGCTTGGGGCTCTGGGCGATCATGGTCACATCGATGTTGCCGACTTTATAGCCCGCGGCATCGATTTTTTCGCCTACACTGTCCAGCAGCTTCCCCGAATCCGCGCCCTTGTAGCGCATATCCGTATCCGGGAAGTGAAGACCGATGTCTCCCAGCCCCGCCGCACCCAACAGGGCGTCCATGACGGCGTGGAGCAGTACATCCGCGTCGCTGTGGCCCTCCAGGCCCAGCTCGTAGGGGATTTTCACCCCGCCCAAGATCAGGTCCCGGCCGGGGACCAATGCGTGTACATCATAACCGTGTCCGATTCTCATTGCCCTTCCTCCAACAGCAGCTCCGCGATTTTCAGGTCCAGAGGGGTGGTCACCTTCAGGTTCCGCTCTTCCCCCGCCACCAGGCGAATTTTCATCCCCAGCCGCTCCACGGCAGAGCAGTCGTCCGTAACGGCAGCCTTGTCCGATGCAGCCTTTTGCAGCGCGCCCCGCAGCAGGTCAAAGTCAAAGACCTGGGGAGTCTGCACCGCCCGGAGGGAGCTTCTGTCCGGCGTGGATTCGATGAGACCGCTTTTCTCTATTTTGATGGTATCCTTCACTGGGACAGCCGGGGCCGCCGCCCCATAGCTATGAGCCGCCCGGACGGTTTTGTCGATGAGCGCCGGGGTGATCAAAGGCCGGGCCCCATCCTGAATGGCCGCCAGCTCCATGTCCTTGGACAGGGCGTTCAGCCCCAGCCAGACGGATTCCTGCCGACTGCCGCCGCCCTTAACCACAGCTTTCACCTTGTCCATCTCCCGGCAGAGCTCAGAAATTTGCAGGATCAGATCCTCCCGGGTGACAATGACGATCTCCCGGATGGCCTCGCAGTCCTGAAAGGCCCTTACCGTTCTTACGATCATGGGTTCTCCCCCCAGGGGGGCCATGACCTTGTCTATGCCCCCCATCCGGGAGGCCGTGCCCGCCGCCACGATCACTGCGCCGCAGCTTTTCAGGGGCAGCACCTTCCGGGCCGCCCGGGCCGCCTTCGAAAGCTCCATGCTTACAGCTCCTTTATCAGCTTCTTGTAGTATTCGCCCCGGACCATGAAGTTCTTGAACTGGTCAAAGGCCGCGCTGGCGGGGCTCATGAGCACCACATCTCCGGATTCCGCTGCCTTGGCAGCGGCCAGAGTTGCCTCCGTAAAGTCCTTGCAGTCCACGATCTCCGGCTTGCCGGGGACATATTCCGGGGCTGCCTCCACCGCCGCCCGGATCTTCGGGCCGGTGGCCCCACCCAGGAAGAGCTTCTTCACATGCTTACAGATCTCCGGCCCCAGCACATCATATGGGATGTGCTTGTCATAGCCGCCGGCGATCAGAATCACCTGCTCCGGGAAGCTGCGAAGGCCCGCAATGGTCCGGCTGGGAGAAGAGGCAATGGAGTCATTGTAGAACCGAACGCCGTCCTTCACCCGCACCAGCTCAATGCGGTGCTCCACGCCGCCAAAAGCCCTAGCCACCTGCCGAATGGCATCGTCCGTGGCCAGGCCCTCCACCAGGGCAATGGCCGCCATATAGTTCTCAATATTGTGGGTGCCGGGAATCAGGATATCCTTGCTCTCCAGGATCTTCTCCCCCCGGCGGTAGATCACGCCGTTCTCTTCCCAGACGCAGTTGGTCCGCACCTTCCGGGAGAAGAACCGGGTCTCCCCGTTGCCCCGCAGTTGGGATGTAATGGCATTGTCCGCGTTCAGCACCAGGATGCCGGTTTCGTCCTGGAACCGATAGATATTCTTCTTGGCCTCCACGTATTCCTCCATATCCTTGTGGATATCCAGGTGATTGGGGGCCAGATTGGTGATCAGCGCCCGCTGGGGACTGCGCTCCATGTCCATGAGCTGGAAGGAGCTGAGCTCCACCACGGCGAAGTCCTCCTCCCCCATTTGGCGGCACAGGGGCAGCAGGGGCGTTCCGATATTGCCCCCCAGCCAGACGGTCTTCCCGGAGGCCTTCAGCATTTCGCTGACCAGAGTGGTGGTGGTGGTCTTGCCGTCAGAGCCGGTGACGGCGATCAGGTGGCAGGGGCAGACCTCAAAGAACACCTCCATCTCCGAGGTGATCTTAGCCCCTCGGCTTTTCAGGGCCTGAATGGCCGGATTCCCGGGGTGCATTCCGGGGGTACGGAAGACCACGTCCGCCTGGACTCCGTCTAAGTACCCCTCGCCCACATGGAGCTTACAGCCCGCCGCCTCCAGCGCCAGCACCTCGTCATCCAGCTTCTCCCGGGGGGTTTTGTCGCAGCCCACCACGTCGCAGCCAAATTCCAGCAGCAGCCGCACCAGGGGCCGGTTGCTGACCCCCAGGCCCAAAACGGCAATGGACTTGTTCCTCAGTCCCGCAAAATAGTTTTCAAAAGCATCCATAGCGATACCCGCCTTTTTTCAATACTATAGTTATTAGTATATCCCACCGGAAAAGATTTTGCAAGATATTTGACAACCGGCCCAATTTAGAGTACAATACTGGAGCGACCGGGCCGGACAGCCGCGGATGGATGCCGAAAGGCGCCAGATGAGGAAAGTCCGGGCTCCACAGGGCAAGGATAACAGGTAACGCCTGCCGGGGGTGACCCCAGGACAAGTGCAACAGAGAGATACCGCCTCCGCTCCTATCAAATGGGGCCCCCGCAAAAACGAAGGTTTTCGTGGGGAGAGGAGATGCAGCAAAATGAGCGAGCCCTGCCGCTTGCGGCGGGGCGAGGGATATGGAGCTTGCATCGACGAGGCAAGGGTGAAAAGGTGCGGTAAGAGCGCACCCAGCCCATGGAGACATGGGTTTTATGATGTAAACTCTATCCGGAGCAACACCGTGTGTGGGACAATAGGCTTGCCCGGCCGTCCCCAAGAGGTGGCTTGATCCCGTGAGCAATTGCGGGGCTAGATAGATGGCTGTCAAGACAGAACCCGGCTTATAGGCCCGATCGCGTAAAAATCCCGCTTTGGCGGGATTTTTCTTGCTTTTTAGAGCCAAAAACGGTATACTGGCTCCATTGATTGAAAGAGATAAAGAAGGTAAGACTATGAACATGGATTTTAAGCGCAAGCTGACCATTCCCTACGACCTGAAACAGGAATACCCCGTTACCGCCGATATGGCCCAGGTGTTTGAGCAGCGGGACCGGGAGCTGAAGGATATTTTAGGCAGCCGGGACAGCCGTCTGGCCCTGATCATCGGCCCCTGCTCTGCCGACCGGGAGGACAGCGTTCTGGATTATGTCACCCGCCTGGTCCCCATCCAGGAAAAGGTGAAAGACAAGCTGCTCATCATCCCCCGGGTCTATACCAACAAACCCCGGACCACCGGCGCGGGCTACAAGGGCATGCTCCACCAGCCGGACCCCAATGCCGCCCCGGATATGCTCAAGGGGCTGATTGCCATCCGGGAGCTCCATATGCGGGTGCTCCGGGAGACCGGCTTCTCCTGCGCCGACGAAATGCTGTACCCCGAGAATTACAAGTACCTGGACGATGTGCTGGCCTATGTGGCCGTGGGAGCCCGGTCCGTGGAGGACCAGCAGCACCGGCTCACCAGCTCCGGTATCTCCGTCCCCGTGGGCATGAAGAACCCCACCGGAGGCGACCTGTCCGTCATGATGAATTCTATCAACGCCGCCCAGCACAGCCATACCTTCATCTACCGTGGCTGGGAGGCCACCTCCGCCGGGAATCCCTATGCCCACGCCATTCTCCGGGGCTATACCAACAAGCACGGCGAATCCCGGCCCAACTACCACTATGAGGACCTGATTTTCCTGCACCGGCTCTACGAGGAGCAGGGGCTGAAAAATCCCGCCGTGGTCATCGACGCCAACCACGCCAATTCCGGCAAGAACCCCTACCAGCAGGGCCGCATCATCCGGGAAGTCCTGCAAAACCGAAACTGTGACCATGGCGTTCACGACCTGGTAAAGGGCTTCATGGTGGAGAGCTACCTGGAAGACGGCAATCAGAAGGTGGACGGCGGAGTCTACGGCAAGTCCATCACCGACGCCTGCCTGGGCTGGGAAAAGACCGAACGGCTGATCTACGACATTGCGGAGCTGGCGTAAATTTCCCTTGACGATCCCGGTTTGCCTGCTGCTTTCTTTTTCATAAAAAAGGAGGATCATCTATGAACGCACCCATTGATATTACCGGCATCACCCTGCGCACCCCCCGCATGACCCTGCGGCCCTGGCGGGAGAGCGACCTGGAGGACTTTTACGCCTATGCCAAAGTAGACGGCGTGGGCCAGATGGCCGGTTGGACGCCCCACAAGAATATTGAAGAATCCCGGACCATTCTAAAGGGCTTTATCGCCCAGAAGAAGACCCTTGCCCTGGAATATGAGGGCCACGTCATCGGCGCTCTGGGGATCGAAGAATATAACGAAGAACATTACCCGGAGCTCGCCTGGCTCCGGGGCCGGGAGCTGGGCTATACACTCTCCCGGGACTACTGGGGCCGTGGGCTGATGCCTGAGGCCGTAAAGACCGTGACTGCCTATCTGTTTGATACCGTCGGATTGGATTTTCTTCTGGTGGGGCATTTTGATTGGAACCGCCAGTCTGCCCGGGTCATCCAAAAATGCGGCTTCCGGTATATCAAAACCTGTAACTATGAGACCCGGTACGGTACCGTTGAAAACTCCGAGGAATCCATTCTCTATAATCCCAAGGGCCGCCGTCCGCTGACCCACAAGGGCAGCCAAACCATTGAAACGCCCCGGCTGCTCCTGCGCCGGGCGGAGATCAGCGATGCCGAACCCATGTACCGCAACTGGGCTTCCAACCCGGAGGTGACGAAATTCCTGACCTGGCCGCCCCACGCCAGCCTGGATGTTACAAAACAAGTTTTAAGCAGCTGGATCGATGAATGCTCCTCCCCGGAAAACTACAACTGGATGATCGTCCTCAAATCCCTGGGTGAACCCATTGGGAACATCACCGCCCGCCAAGTGGATGATAAAATCGGCTCCACCGAAATCGGCTACTGTATCGGGGAACACTGGTGGCACTGCGGCATCATGTCCGAAGCCCTGGAGGCCGTTCTGGGTTTTCTCTTTGAAGAAGTGGGCTTTAACCGCATTGAATCCCGCCATGACCCCCACAATCCCCATTCCGGCGATGTCATGCGCAAATGCGGCATGACCTACGAAGGCACCGCCCGGGAGGCGGACTGGAACAACCAAGGCCTGTGCGATACTGCCCACTATGCGATCCTGCGCTCCGAGTGGGCAGAAAAGGAGAAATGACCATGCGCGCCCTTTTTGAAATCGATACCAAGGACTACGACCCAAAGGGGCCCGCCTTTGTCCGCCCCTCCGTCCGAGGCATCATCCCCCGGGACGGCAAGGTCGCCATGGTACACAGTCTGAAATACGACTACTACAAATTCCCCGGCGGCGGCATCGAGGCCGGGGAAACCAGGCCCCAGGCCCTCATCCGAGAGGTCCTGGAGGAATCCGGCCTACAGGTACGCCCGGAATCCATCCGGGAATACGGCCTGGTCCACCGTGTCCAAAAAAGCGATCAACCCGGAATTGCTATGTTCGTTCAGGACAACTACTATTACCTCTGCGACGTTCAGCCGGAAGTGCAAAGCCAGCACTTGGATGATTACGAAGCCGAGGAGCATTTCACCCTGGAATTTGTTGCGCCGGAGACCGCCATTCAGACAAACCGCCTCCCCGACCACGGCCCCAAGGACCAGAATATGCTGGAACGAGAGGCCAAGGTGCTGGAAATTCTGATGCGGGAAGGGTATTTTGGCATCGGGTAAAGCGGATTCGCCAAAACAATTGCATTCAAAACGGCAGGCCTCCTATGCGAGACCTGCCGTTTGGCATAGCAGCCTTGTTTTTTCCAAAAATATTGTTTTGGGTGTAACCTTGGAATGCACAATGCTTACCACGATTGTTTGATATGCGCCCCAAAGGAAAACCACATCGCCAATTCTCAAAATGCAACAGCCCCCAGATTTGAAGTTTTTTGACAGACTGATACCGCCTGCCGACTTCGATCGGCAGGCGGTAAAAGCTTTCTCTTTTACTCCTCCACCCGCAGGTTTGCGTCACCGGAGACGGTGGAGATTGTGCACTCTCCCTCAGGCGTCCCGCCGGGGAGGTGGATATCGCCGGAGACCGTGCGGCTGGAAAACCGCTTGCCGTGCAGCAGACTGCCGGTGATGTCACCGGAAACCGTGGCAAAGCCCATCTTGGGAGCGTCGCACCCTGTCAGAGAGATATCGCCGCTGGTACTCCTGCCCAGGAACTCCTCCTTGGCAAGCACCTGCTCCAACTCCAGATCGCCGCTTCTGCTTTCGATTGCCAGGAGCTCTGCACAGATCCGCTCCAGCTGTATATCGCCGCTGGCACTGCGCAGCCGCAGCTCCTGGGCCTCCACATTGGAAAGCTCCACATCGCCGCTGGCGGTTTCCACCGCCAGATCTTCTGTGACGCTGACCTGGGCGATCTCGATATCGCCGCTGGCGGCGCGCAGTTTCCCGGAATGGAAGCGCCCCTTCAGCTCCTGGCTGCCGCTGGAGGTCTGGAGCTCCAGGGGCCCGGCAAATATGCCCTCCAGCGTCACATCTCCGCTGGCTGTCTGGATTGCGACCTTGCCGGAATAGCTGCCGGACAATGTCACATCGCTGCTGGCCCCGGTGACATGAACGGTTTCAAAATCCTTTTGCACTTCCATATCGCCGCTGCACGTGGTCACATCCAGGACCTGTATCTGTCCCTTGGGCAGGTACAGCGTCAGCTCCCCGGAAGTGGAGAAGAACAGCCGCCGCTCCGGCTGCCGCTTGTTGCGGACAATGCGCAGCACCCCATTTTCCAGCGTCACATCGTGATAGCCCTCGCTGCTCTCTTCCAGGCGGTAGGTATCCTCCGTGCCTTCGCAGACGGTCACATCAAACTCCTTTTCCCGGATCTCCACCCGGGAAATGCCGCTGCCCGCAGTCGTCTCACAAACCGCTTTTGGAACCGTCAGCCCCTGGACACAGCGGGCAAGAATGTCCTCCACGGCCCCCAGCTGCTCCACCGCAGCCTCTTCCTCCATGCCGTCCTCCATCCGGTCCTCGATCATCTCCCGGTAGAAGTCCAGCACCTCTTCGGCATCGCCGCTGCCGGAAAGCCCGGCACCCAGAGCATCCAGAAATTCCTGCTTTTTCATCTTCCGTTCCTCCTTACAAAACCCTTTTTCTTTTTCCGGGGCTGCTCCTCCCGGAGAAGGTCCTGCCAATTCTTTTTCTCAAGGAGAGCTGACTCCATCTGGAGCAGCTGCTGCAATTCAAAATTTCGATACAAGGCCTCATTCATGATGCGTTTCCTCCCGGGTCACAAATTTATAAATTGCCATCATTTCCTGCCATTCCTGCCGGAAGGCCTCCAGCCGCTCCAATCCGGCCGGGGTAATATGGTAGTATTTCCGCAGCCGCCCGTTGTGTTCGGCGGAACGTACCGTCAAAAGCTGGGCGTTTTCCATGCGCCGCAGAATGGGGTACAATGTGGATTCGGAAATTTCCACATAGGGGTGAATGTCCTTGATGATCTGGTAGCCATAGCTGTCTTCATCCTTGATGGCCGCCAGAACGCACACATCCAGCAGGCCGCGTTTCAATTGAATGTCCATGGAATACCTCCCTTCGAGTAATACTATACATTGCGTAGTATTGTTTGTCAAGAGGTATTTTGAAAATTTTGCACTCTACGCTCCGTAGGTTGCCCCGCCCCGGTAGGGCGTGTATAATAAGCCCATCACCAAGGAGGAAATGCAATGGATCATTATGTAACAGGTGCCGTCATCAAGGCACTGCGGGAAAAGAAAATGCTGACTCAAGCACAGCTGGCGGACCAGCTGGGAGTCAGCGACAAAACAATATCCAAATGGGAAACGGGCCGGGGGCTGCCGGACATCACCCTGCTGGAGCCCCTGGCCGGGGCTCTCAGCGTCTCAGTGCCGGAGCTGCTCTCCGGGCAGACCCTGAGCAACCGGAACCGAGGAGGAAATATGCTGCGTGGGAAATTCTACGTATGTCCCGTGTGCGGCAACGTGATCCACGCCACCGGGGAAGCCATGCTGTCCTGCTGCGGCGTTTCCCTGCCGCCCCTGGAAGCCGAGGACGGGGACTGCGGCATCGAAAAAATCGAAGACGAGCTTTTCGTCACTCTGGACCACCCCATGACCCGGGAACACCACATCTCCTTCTTCGCCTATGTCACTCTGGACCGAACGGAACTCGTAAAGCTCTATCCCGAGGGAAACCCGGAGGCCCGTTTCTTCAACCGGGGCCGGGGAAAGCTCTACTGGTACTGCAATCGCCACGGACTATTCTGCCGGGAAATCAAAAGGCTATAATCTCCGGCAGGCGGCGGCCAGTTCGCCCAGGGTGGAGCAGGGGATCATGGGGACAATGCTCTGGACCGCACCGGCGCTTTTGATATACTTCCAGTTCCGTTCCGGGATGGGATTCAGCCACAGGAGCTTTCCCGCCTGGCGCTTGGCCTCCTGCAGCCAGGCCAGTGCCCGAGCCGTATCCACAGTCTTGGTGTCCGAAAGGATCAAAAGAGTGGTGTTCTGGTTCAAAATTGTGGGGCGACTGTCGCAGAGCTCCTTCAGAGCAAGGCCTAAGTCCGTACCCCGGCCATAGATACCGGAAGCCCGGACCGTATCCCGGAAGCGGTCCATATTCTGCAATTGGAAGGCATCCGCCTCCACGACGGTCTCGGAAAACAGGAAGGTTCTGGAGCTCTCCGCCACCTGGTTCAAGGACTGGATGAAACGCAGGGCAAACTCCGAAAACTGGACCATGGAGCCGGACACGTCGCACAAGATCACAAGCTTTCGCTTCCGGGTTCGGGGCTTGCGGAAATAGAGACGGTGCAGGCTTCCGCCGGTGCTGAGGCTGCCACGGATGGTCCGGCGAAAATCCAGCTTGCCGGAATGGGCCTGCCCCCGGCGCTTGGCGGACAGCTCCCCATTGATCTGCCGGGCCACGGTTTGAATGAGCGAGATGGCCTTGGGAATTTCCGAATCCCGGAAGGCCCCGATATCCCGGCACAGAAGTCCCAGCTCCGGGTCAAGCTCTTCGGCCCCTACCCCGGCATTTTCCAGAAGCATCTGCTGCTCCATCATGGTCTTGGCAAACACGGAGTGGATAAACTCGCTGTAGAGCTGGGGGCTGCGGTCCACATTGCCCTTGTAGCGGTTCAGGAAGTCCTTCAGCTTCTGCCGGGCCTCCTCGGGGAGCTCCCGGTAGTCCAGCCGCTCCTTGTCGCTGAGCTTTACCCGGTCGCCAATCTGCTCCAGCTCCTCCTGGGCCTGCTGCCGCTGGGCCTGCCGCTGCTGCTCCTGCTCCGCCCGCTCCCGGGCCTGGGCCCGAATGGCCTCCTCAGAGAGAAAAAAGCCGTCGAAAGCAGCCGAAAATTTCAGCTGCTCCTCCCGGGACTTGGCATAGATGGTCATCAGGGCGGTTTTCACCGTCTCCCGGTCCGCAAAGCCAAGCTGCGTCAGGATCGCCGCCCCATCCTCCGTATCTCTGGGGGACACCGGCAGGCCCTCCATGCGCAGAATCCTGGCGAAGGCGGAGAGCTTTTCCAGGTAAACCGTGGGCTCAGCCATGGCTGTGCCCCTGGCAGCTGCCGCAATGGGCCTGCTCCTGTCCCTGCTCTTCCAGCGTCAGAAGGTCCTCGTTGTTTTTCAGTACAAAGCCCGCCGTCTGCCGGATGGCTTCCGGGGTCAGCTCGGCAATGCCCAGGGCATCCAGCGCCGCAGCCCAGTCCAGAGTTTCCGCAATGGAGGGCTTTTTCAGAATAGCCTCGGTGGAACGAAGCTTCTGCACCGCCAGCGCCACCTGGGCCGCCAGGCGGTCGTCCACATGGGGCAGTTTCTTGCGCAGAATGGCCAGTTCCTTCTCCATATCGGGATAGTCGATGTGCAGGTAGGCGCACCGGCGGCGCAGGGCCTCGGATAGGGGCCGGGCCCGGTTGGAGGTGAGGATCACAAAGGGGGTGGTCTTGGCCCGGATCGTTCCGATTTCCGGCACCGTCACCTGCATCTCGGACAGCAGCTCCAGCAAAAAGGCCTCGAATTCCTCATCGGCCTTGTCGATCTCGTCAATCAGCAGTACAACGGGGGCCTCAGAACGGATGGATTTCAGCAGGGGCCGCTCCAGCAGGTATTCGTCACTGAAAAGGCTCCTGGTCAGTGTCTCTTTCTCCTCCCGGCCCTGGTCTACCTGGATGGCAAGCAGCTGCTTCTGGTAGTTCCACTCGTAGAGGGCCTTGCTCTCGTCCAGCCCCTCATAGCACTGCAGCCGCACCAGGTCCCGGCCCAGAGCCTGGGCCATGACCTTGGCAACCTCGGTCTTGCCAACCCCCGCAGCGCCCTCAATAAGCAGGGGCCGCCCCAGGGTCAGGGCCACATAGAGGACGGTGAGCATATTGTCATCGTATACATAGCTGGTCTCATCCAGCTTTTTTCGCAGTTCATCAATGGTCATTCTATTGTCTCCTTAACATTTACTCCCTTTTCCCGCAACTCCCGGCGCAGTCTCTCGGCGCTGCCGCGGAAGATGATGCCGTCCATGCCGGTGCAGAGGGCGGCTTCGATGTTGGCAGGGGAATCGTCAATGAAAATACACTGCTCCGGGTTCAGATGGAACCGGCTGTAGAGGGCATTGAAAATCTCGTGCTGTGGCTTGATGCGCTTTTCCTCGGCGGAGACCATCAGCCCGTCAAAATATTCAGACCCCGGGATCCGATGGAAATACTTCCGCAAATCCACGCTGGCATTGCTGAGCAGATAGATTTTGTACCCCTGCTCCTTCAGTTCCTTCACCAACTCTCCCATGCCCTCCATAGGCAGAAGCGGGCGGCGCCACCAGCCCATGACGATTTCCTCCACAGCGCCGTGGAGATGCTTGGGCAAGCGGGCATTCACCTGCTCCACCACCCGGCTCAGTTCAATGGTGCCGTGGTCCGTCTGCACCCACTCCACGCTCTGGAAGAGCTCCGTCATCAAAAGCGCCTTGTCTGCCTCCGTCAGCCCCATATGCTCCACGATTTTGAAAGGCGTCCAGTGAATCAAAACCTGGCCCATATCAAACACAACGGTCGTGATCTTCTTTTCCATAAAGATGCGTCCTTTCCGACATTTTTCACAATTTTACCACAGAGGTGCAAAGAATTGCAAGAGGGTTTTCACAGACTTTCGCACAATCCAATCATTTTAAGAATTTTCTATTGACATTTGTCTTTTTAAGGAGTACCATAGGGTCACAAATTGAATCGCTTATGGTAGAGGCGCGGTGCTTATGAGTCCCTTTCTCCAAGGTCTTGCAGCCGGAGAGAGCAAAAGGAAACGCCGCCGAAGCCCGAAAAGAATGCAAGGTCTTTTCCCGCTGGGCCGTCAGAGAACATCTGCCGGACTGTCACGTTTATGTGGAGCGCTATCGTAGGATCCGGCCGACAAGTTTCTTTGTTTCGTCGTATTTTACCTGGATCGCCTGCATAGGCGATCCGGTTTTTTGTATCCGACAATTTTCGGAAAAAATCAAAAAAGAGGTAAAAGAAAATGAGAAAAATCACTTGCCTGGTGCTCAGCCTTGTGCTGGCCCTGTCCCTGGCCGCCTGCGGCTCCGGCTCCACCACTTCCACCACCGCCGCTGCTGCCGATGCAGCCGAAACCGCCGCTGCCGCCGCTTCCACCGGCGTGGAAGACGGCGTTCTCACCATCGCCATGGAGTGCGCCTATGCCCCCTACAACTGGATGCAGGGCGACGACTTCAACGGTGCCGTGCCCATCTCCAACGTCCCCGGTTCCTATGCCAACGGCTATGACGTAATGATCGGCAAGAAGATCGCCGAGGCCAACGGCTGGGAGCTGGAGGTCATCCAGGCCGACTGGGATTCCCTGGTGCCCGGCGTCCAGACCGGCATCTACGACGCCGTCATCGCCGGCCAGTCCATGACCGCCGAGCGCAGCGAGCAGGTGGACTTTGCAGGCCCCTACTTCTACGCCTCCATCGTCTGCGTCACCAAGAAGGACAGCCCCTATGCCACCGCCACCTCCATTGCCGATCTGGCTGGCGGCAAGTGCACCGCCCAGATTGCAACCATCTGGTACGACCAGTGCCTGCCCCAGATCGACGGCGCTCTGGTCCAGACCGCCGCGGAAACCGCTCCCGCCATGCTGATGGCCCTGGAGACCGGCAGCGTGGACTTCATCTGCACCGACATGCCCACCGCCCAGGGCGCTGTGGCCGCCTACCCCGACATGACCATTCTGGACTTCTCCGGCACTGACGGCGACTTCCAGTTCTCCGATGAGGTTCGGGCCGAAAACGTCAACATCGGCGTGTCCGTCAAGAAGGGCAACACCGAGCTGAAGAACATGATCGATTCCGTGCTGTCCACCATGACTGCTGACGACATGAACGCCCTCATGGAGCAGGCCATCGCCATCCAGCCCCTGAGCGAGTAAGAAAATTTGGCATTGCGAATCGGGAAACCGGTTCGCAATGCCTGCGTTTCAATAAAGAAAAGGAGTAATTTGCTTTCATGGAAATTCTGATTCAGCTTGTCAATGATATTGGCAAGCTCTGGGCCAAATATGGCGCTTCCTATTTGACCGGTATGCGCAACACCCTGATCCTCGCCCTGACGGCAACGGCCATTGGCTGCGTCATCGGCTTTCTGTGCGGTGTGCTGAACACCATTCCCTGTGCCCCCGGCGATTCCCCGGTGAAGAAGTTTTTCCTGAAGCTGATTCGGGCCATTGTCCGCATCTATGTGGAGGTCTTCCGGGGCACCCCCATGGTGCTGCAGGCGGTGTTCCTGTACTACGGTCTTCCCTATTTCACAAACGGCGCCCAGCGGTTTGACAACATCTGGGCCGCCGCCATTCTGGTGGTTTCCATCAACACCGGCGCTTATATGGCCGAGTCCGTCCGGGGCGGCATCATCTCCGTTGACCCGGGCCAGACCGAGGGTGCCAAGGCCATCGGCATGACCCATGTGCAGACCATGCTGAACGTGATCCTGCCCCAGGCCCTGCGGAACATCATGCCTCAGATTGGCAACAACTTCATTATCAATGTGAAGGATACCTCCGTCATGTTCATCATTGGCTTCCCGGACTTCTTCTCTGCCCACCGGGCCGCAGTGGGCGCAAGCTACCTGTACTTCCCCTCTGCCGCGGTGGAGATGATTGGGTATCTGACCATGACGCTGATTGCCTCCTTCCTGCTGCGCTGGCTGGAAAAGAGAATGGACGGCAAGGGCGACTATGAGCTGGTGGCCGTGGACCCCCTGGTCATGACCGCCGGCACCTACAACCACCCGGACAGAGGCACCCCCTTCGATGAGCAGAACCGGGAATACCAAAACGTCAGACACGGAAGAAACAGAGGAGAACGCTGATATGGACGATTTGATTTTGCAGGTCAACCACCTGTCCAAGAGTTTCGGCACCCACGAGGTGCTGAAGGATATTGACTTCACCGTGAAAAAGGGTGACGTCACCTCCATCATCGGCGCTTCCGGCTCCGGCAAGAGCACCCTGCTTCGCTGCATCAACCTGCTGGAAACCCCCTCCTCGGGAGAAATCCTCTACCACGGGAAGAACGTTGTGGGCCGGGGTGTGAATCAGCCGGAATACCGCAGCCACGTGGGCATGGTGTTCCAGTCCTTCAACCTGTTCAACAATATGACCGTGCTGGAAAACTGCATGGTAGGCCAGATCAAGGTGCTGAAGCGCGGCAAGGCTGAGGCCAGAGAGGCCGCCATGACCTACCTGACCAAGGTTGGCATGGCCCCCTATATCAATGCCAAGCCCCGGCAGATCTCCGGCGGCCAGAAGCAGCGGGTGGCCATTGCCCGGGCTCTGGCCATGCACCCCGAAGTGCTGCTCTTCGACGAGCCCACCTCCGCCCTGGACCCTGAAATGGTGGGCGAGGTGCTGTCCGTCATGAAGTCTCTGGCCCAGGAGGGCATGACCATGCTGGTGGTAACCCACGAGATGGCCTTTGCCAGGGACGTGAGCAACCACGTGGTCTACATGGCAAACGGCGTCATCTGCGAGCAGGGCAGCCCCGCAGAGCTGTTCGGAAATCCCCAAAAGCAGGAAACCAGGGACTTCCTGGCACGGTTTACAAAGGAATAATTGTTAAATATGGCTCCCCTGGAAGAAAGGGGAGCCATATTTATAGCAGCCCCAAATCCTGCTTCCACTGCAAAATTCGCATCACTGCATCGTCAATGGCTGCCTCGGAAACGGTTCCGGCGTTGACGGCCTCCAAAACGGCGGGAATCTGGATATCAAAATCCGTGCTGCACAGCATGGTGGCCCCGGCCTGCACCGCCAGAACGGCGGCCTCCCGGGCGGTATAGCCGTCCAGCGCACCCATGGACAGGTCGTCCGTCAGGATGACCCGGTCGAAGCCCATGGTTTCTCTCAGATAGGTCATAACCGCCGGCGACAGGGAAGCCGGGCGGTCCGGATCAAGCGCCGTTACAATATTATGGCTGACCAGGATTGCTCCCAGGCCGGTTTGGATTCCGGCGGCGAAGGGCGCCAGGTCCTTGCTCTCCAGCGCCTCCAGGCTGCGATTGTCCACAATGGAGGCCACATGGGTGTCCCCGTTGTCCCCATAGCCCGGGAAATGCTTCATAACGCCCCCTACCCCGTTCTCCGCCAGGCGTTCCAGGGTTCCCGCCACAAATTGGCCTGTGGTCACCGGGTCGGCGCCCAGAGAGCGATTATAGAGGAAGGCTCCGGGAGTCTGGGAGATATCGCACACCGGAGCCAGATTCACGTTGAGCCCCAGGCTGTGGAGCAGATACCCCTTTTCCCATTCCATGGCCAGTACCATTTCCATGCCGCCGGAAGCATAGGCCTCCCGGGGGGATGGAAATTTTTCTTCCCGGAAGGCGGTATGGCTGCTGACCCGGCACACCGTTCCGCCCTCCTCATCCACAGCCAGAAGCATCGGGATGTTGGCTGCATTCTGGTAGCTGTCCAGTCTGGCCCGCAGGCTCTCCGGGGTCTGATCATCAAAGTCCCGTCCGAAGAGGACGAAGCCGCCCAGGTGATACGCCTCAATATCCTCAGCGCCGGTCTCCCACCGGCAGCGGCCCAGGAACATCTGCCCCACCTTTTCCTCCAGGGTCATCGCGTCGAGCTTCTCCCGGAGCACATCCCGGGGCGGCTCCGTTTCCGTAGGCGGTTGTGTCTGCACAGCTGTGGTCTCCGGGGCGGTGGTTTCCTGCACCGTTTCCGATGTTCCCCCTGCGGGCACTGCCCGAACACAGCCTGATAGCAGCAGGGCCGTTAACACAAAAAATATCAGCTTTTTCATACCGTTTCCAACCTTGTCCGGAAAGACCGCAAATAGGTAACAATAAACACCAATGCACACAGTACCCAGGTCATGGGATAGCACACGCAGAGCATGAGCAGCGTGTGATATTTTTTTACCATGGTCATGATCCACAGCACCCGCACCACGCAGACGCTAAGGCAGATAATGGCCGTAGGACGCATGGAGTCCCCCATGCCCCGCATGGTGCCCGCGAAAATCTCCACCGGCATGAACGTGGCCGCAAAGGGCACAATGACGGAAATGATGTACGCGCCGGTTTCAATGACGGAGGTATCCATGGTGTAAACTCCCAGAATGACCCGGCGGAAGACAGTCATCAGCAGGCTGAGGACACCCACCGTGCCGATGCTCATGGCCAGGCACACCCGGACGCTCTGGCGCACCCGGTCGTAGCGGTGGGCACCGTAGTTCTGGCCCACAAAGGTGGTAATGGCCACGCCAAAGGCACCGGAGACCATCCAGGTCAGAGCGTCGGTCTTCGTGTAGGCGGTCCAGGAGGCCATAACCGTGGAGCCGAAGGAATTGATACCGGACTGAATCAGGGTATTGGACAGGTCGAACATCACCAGCTGCAGCCCCGCGGGGACACCAATGGCCAGGATTCTCCTCAGGAGCTTGGGCTGAATGCCCAGCCTGGACAGCTCCAGGGGATTCTCCTTCTCCCGCAGCAGAACCACCAGCAGCATAACCGCACTGACCATCTGGGAGATGACCGTCGCCAGCGCCGCACCGGCAACCCCCATTTTCAGGCCAACCACCAGCACCAGGTCCATCACAATATTCACAAGGCAGGCTACGATCAGAGAGATCACCGGCCGCTGGGAGTCGCCCATAGCCCGCAGAAGGCCCGCCTCCATATTATAGAGCATGGAGGCCAGCGCTCCGGCGAAATAAACGCGCACATACAGCGAGGCCATATTCAGGCAGTCCGCAGGGGTGTGCATCCATTTCAGCGCCACCGGCCCCAGGCCAATGCCCAGGACCATGATCAGAAGGCCCAGCAGCAGCGACAGCGTGACACCCGTGTGCAGGGTGTCCCGGACGCCCTGCTTGTTTCCGGCTCCATAGAACTGGGCCAGAATGACCGTGGCCCCAGACCCCAGGCCCGTGAAAAAGCCGTTGAAGATATTTACCAGCGGCCCCGTGGTTCCCACCGCCGCCAGAGCCTGGGTGCTGACGAAGCGCCCAACGATGATGGTATCCACCGTATTATACATCTGCTGGAAAAAGGTTCCCAACAGGATGGGAAAGAAAAAGGCCAGAATCTGTTTCCAGATGACCCCTTCCGTGATCTGTTTTGTTGCCGTACCGCGCTTCATTGTGCCGCCTCCCTAAGATTCTACAGGGAATTTTAGCACAGACACCTCGGAATGTCCACGGTTTTTTCGGCAGCGTGCAGACCCGGAAACAGCCCTTTTCTCGGTCTTGACAAAGCCTCGGCAGAATGCTACAGTGAACCTATACGCAAGCAGCATAAAATAAAGGAAGGAGAGTTTCTTTTATGAAGCGTTCCGAAATCAACCAAGCTCTGCGGGAGTTGGAGGCCATGTGTGAAAAGTACCGCTGCTATCTGCCTCCCTTCTGCAATTTCACCCCGGAGGAATGGGAAACGAAAGGCCATGCGTATGACGAGGTCCGGGAGTGCTGCCTGGGCTGGGACATCACCGACTACGGCCAGGGCAATTTCGATAAAATTGGCTTTTCCCTTATCACCATCCGCAACGGCAGCCAGACCATGCGGAAAAAATATCCCAAGGTCTATGCCGAAAAACTGCTGTTCCTGAAGGAGGGCCAGTACTCCCCCAATCATTTCCACTGGTACAAAACCGAGGACATTATCAACCGGGGCGGCGGAAATGTGCTGATCCGGGTATACAACTCTCTGCCGGATGAATCCATCGACTACGCTTCCGACGTCACCGTCCATACGGACGGCAGAGCCTACACAGTCCCCGCCGGAACTCAGATCCGCCTGACCCCCGGCGAAAGCATCTACATCACCCAAAGGCTGTACCACGACTTTGAGGTAGAGCCAGGCACCGGCGATGTGCTCCTGGGCGAGGTCAGCCAGTGCAATGACGACAGCATCGACAACCGATTCAATCCCCCCATGGGCCGCTTCCCGGCCATTGAAGAGGACGAGCCCCCCTACCGGCTGCTCTGCACCGAATACCCGGCGGCCAGGGACTGACAGGAGGATGAAGCCATGACCGATGTTGTTGCCTTGGGCGAACTGCTCATTGATTTCGCCGCCAAAGCCACGGATGCGGCAGGATATCCCACCATGGCCGCCAACCCTGGCGGCGCACCAGGAAACTTTTTGGCTGCCCTGAATGCCTATGGCCGCCGGACCGCCTTCCTGGGCAAGGTGGGGCAGGATGCCTTTGGCCGCCTGCTGCTCAACACCCTGGCCCAGGCCGGGATCGAGACAAAGGGAATCGTTGTAGACGACAGTGTGTTTACAACCCTGGCCTTTGTGACCTTTGACGCCCAAGGGGATCGCTCCTTCTCCTTCGCCCGAAAGCCCGGGGCCGACACCCAGCTGCGCTGGGAGGAGATCGACACCGCCCTTATTGATGACGCACGGGTCTTCCATTTCGGCACTCTGAGCCTGACGGACGAGCCCGCCCGCACCGCCACCCAAAAGGCCATTGCCTACGCAAAGGGCAAGGGAAAGCTCATCAGCTGTGACCCCAACCTGCGGCTTCCCCTGTGGCCCAGCACGGATGCCGCCAAAGCCCAGATTCTCTGGAGCCTCCGTCAGGCGGACGTGGTAAAAATCAGTGACAACGAGGTGGAATTTCTCTGGGGCTGCACCCCGGAGGAGGGTGCTGAGAAGCTGCTGGCAGAATACGGCGTGTCCCTGGCCATGGTGACCCTGGGGCCGGAGGGCTGTCTGCTGAAAACAAGAAATGCCGTCTGCCGAGTTCGCTGCCCCAAGGTCCACCCCATCGATACCACCGGTGCCGGAGACATCTTCGGCGGCAGCGCCATGGCAAGGCTTCTGGAGTTGGGGAAGCCCATCCAGGCTCTGACGGCAGAAGACCTCGCCTATATCGGCTCCTTCGCCGCCGCAGCCGCCAGCCTCTCCACGGAGCACTCCGGCGGTATCCCCAGCATTCCGGAAAAAGATACCGTTCTCCGGTCCATGCAGGACCTATGCCCCCTTTGAGATCCGAAAGCCCCCACCAGGCCGAAAACGCAAAAGCGCCGCATCGCGATGCACAAAGCCGCAGAGATTCGCCTGACGGCGCGGGACTCTCCCCCGGGCTAAAAAACAGTCCACTGGACTGTTTTTTACGGCAGCTACGCCGCCGCCGCCCTCTTCGAGTCCCATTATCCGCCGGATTCCATAAAAAATGGGCACCCTAAAAGGGTGTCCATTTTTTATGGGGTGGATAATGGGACTCGAACCCACGATCTTCAGAGCCACAATCTGACGCCTTAGCCAACTAGGCCATATCCACCATATGCAATTTGCTGAAAACGGGGCGGGCAAAGATGGCACGCCAGGAGGGACTCGAACCCCCGACCTACTGCTTAGAAGGCAGTTGCTCTATCCAGCTGAGCTACTGGCGCATTTCTATGGAGCGGGTGACGGGAATCGGACCCGCGTATCCAGCTTGGAAGGCTGGTGTTCTACCATTGAACTACACCCGCGTAAGCCCTTACCTGAGCGATTCAGCTTTGATATTCTAGCATGGTTTCTTTTATTTGTCAAGCACTTTTTATGGCATATCCCGACAATAATAACGAAACCTTCCCTGCGCAAAAACGGAGGCTGTCCGAATCGGGCAGCCTCCATAACTTTCGCTCTGATTACTTTGCAAACTCCACAGCCTTGGTTTCCCGGATGACATTGACCTTGATCTGACCGGGGTATTCCAGCTCGGATTCGATCTTCTTGGCAATATCCCGGGCCAGCAGGATCATGTTGTCCTCGGAAACCACCTCGGGCTTGACCATGATCCGGACTTCCCGACCGGCCTGGATGGCATAGGACTTCTCCACACCGGGGTAGGAGCTGGTGAGCTCCTCCAGCTTCTGCAGCCGACGGATATAGTTCTCCACGTTCTCTCTGCGGGCACCGGGGCGGGCGGCGGAGATGGCATCGGCAGCCTGGACCAGCACGGCAATCACCGTCTTGGGCTCCACATCGCCGTGGTGGGCCTCGATGGCATTGACGATGACGGGATTCTCCTTGTACTTCCGGGCCAGGTCTGCGCCCAGCTGCACGTGGCTGCCCTCGACCTCGTGGTCAATGGCCTTGCCCAAATCATGCAGCAGACCTGCGCGCTTGGCCATAGCCACATCCACGCCCAGCTCCGCGGCCATCAGGCCTGCAATATGGGCAACCTCGATGGAGTGGTTCAGCACGTTCTGGCCGTAAGAGGTGCGGTACTTCTGGCGGCCCAGAATCTTGATGAGCTCCGGGTTCAGGTTGTGCACGCCGGTCTCATAGCAGGCCCGCTCGCCCTCCTCGCGGATGGTGCGGTCCACTTCCTTGCGGGCCTTTTCCACCATATCCTCAATGCGGGTGGGGTGAATCCGGCCGTCTACGATCAGCTTCTCCAGTGCCAGTCTGGCAACCTCCCGGCGGACGGGATCGAAGCTGGAGACGGTAATGGCCTCGGGGGTATCATCGATGATCAGGTCCACGCCGGTGATGGTCTCCAGAGTCCGGATGTTCCGGCCCTCCCGGCCAATGATACGGCCCTTCATCTCATCGTTGGGCAGGGGCACCACGGAGACGGTGGTCTCTGCGGCATGATCCGCCGCGCAGCGCTGAATGGCGGTGGCGATGATCTCCCGGCCCTTTTCCTCGGCCTCGTCCTTCAGCTGCTGCTCGATCTCCTTGATCTTCATAGCGGCCTCATGGCGGACATCGTTTTCAATGCTGTCCAGCAGATACTGCTTTGCCTGGTCCTGGGTCAGACCGGACAGCTGCTCCAGAGTCTCCAGCTGCTGCTGGCGAATCTTCTCGGCCTCGGCCTGGGTCTGGGCGGCATTGGCCAGTCGCTTGTTCAGGTCCTCTTCCTTGCGCTCAAAGGCTTCGGTCTTTCGGTCCAGGGTGGTTTCCTTTTGCTCAAGCCGGCGTTCCTGTTTGGTCAGTTCGGCACGGCGCTCTTTGACTTCTCTGTCGTGTTCTGTGCGGGATTTATGGATTTCGTCCTTGGCTTCCAGCAGCATTTCCTTCTTCCGGTTTTCACCGTTTCGGATGGCTTCATTGATCAGGCGGGTAGCCTCTGCTTCCGCAGAGCCGATTTCCCGCTCGGCAACCTTCTTCCGATAGAGAACACCACCGGCAAAACCGGCGCCAATACCGATCAGGACGCCCAGAACGATTGCAAGAATCGTATACCATTCCATAATTCCACAACGCACCTCCTTCCATAAAATTGGCGCGGCAGGGTGCGCAGCGGCCCATGTGAAATTGAGATGATTTTGGCAAATGCCATTCTATCGCAAAACGCCACAAGGCGCAAAACGCAACTCCCGGCTTTCGCGCCGGTAAAGGAGCCGCCTAAAAGCAGACGGCCCACATCACGTCTTATTGTATCGGCACGAAAGACAATTGTCAAGTAAAAATCAGCAAAAATTCCGTTCAAAGCCGCCCCATCTTTGACACTATTGTTCAACGCCTCTCCACAGGGCATCGGAAAACGGGCTGGTATTTTCAGCCCGGCTATGGTATAATAGGCGAAAAAGGAAAGGACTTCCGGCAACTATGACACGAAAATCTTTCGGCAAAGCGGGGCTGAAATGCTTTGTCTGCCTGCTGCTTTCCATTCTGGCAGGCATTCTTCTTATTACCTGCGTGTATATTCTTCCCACAGGGCGGATGCTGACCCAGGCAGACAGGAGTCTGCCCATCTTTGAAAACGAGGGTACCAGCTTCTGCTGGGCCCCGGAGGAGAAAAGCGCCCGTCTGGATGGCTTCACGGATGCCATCATGATGCAAATTGCCGTCTACATCCGGGATGCGGACCCCCTGAAGGCCGCCATGCAAAATGACCGCATGGAGTTCACCGAAGGAAAGCTCGACCCTGCCGGCTCTCTGAAGCAATACGTCTACGGAGACCGGTCCGGCTATGTGGTGGACTATGCCCGGTACTGGCACGGCTACCTGCTCTTTCTCAAGCCTCTGCTGCTGTTTTTCTCTCTGAGCGATATCCGGATGATGAATGCAGCCTTGCAGCTGATTCTGGCCGCCGGGGTGCTGCTGCTGGCCTTCCGGAAGCGGGGGCTCCGGCTGGCGCTGCCCATGGGCCTTGCTCTGTTGGTGCTCAATCCCGTCTCCACCGCCCTGAGCATGCAGTTCTCCAGCATCTACTACCTGACGCTGCTTGGGCTTCTCATTATGCTTCTCACGGAAAGCTGGGACAGGTCCTGGGGGTATCTGGTATTCCTGTTCCTCGGGATCGGCACAGCCTTCTTTGACTTTTTGACCTATCCCGCCTGCGCCGTCGGTACCTGTTTGGCGCTTCAAGCCCTCATGAGCCGGGCAGACGGAAAGACGCGGCTGCTGAAAACCGTCGGCTCCGGCGCAGCCTGGGCCTTCGGCTATGGCGGAATGTGGAGTGGGAAGTGGCTGGCCGCCAGCCTGATCACCGGAAACAGCGTGATGCGTGATGCCGTAGAGCAGGCCCAGTACCGCAGCGGCGGCGAAGTCACCGCTGCCGAAGGCGGGGTCAGTGCCACCTTCGGTGCCGTCCTCAGCCGGAATCTGGGCGTCCTCGCCAATCCTGCCGCCGCAATCCTCGTTCTGGCGCTGCTGGGCCTGCTGGTGTGGCTGTTGGTCACAAAGCGCTGCCGCTTCGCGTTGGAACGGGCAAGCCTTCTGAGCCTTGCCGTTGCCTTCGCCGTGCCCTTCGTCTGGTACTTCCTGCTGCGCAATCACTCCCTGGTCCACTGCTGGATGACCTACCGGAATCTCTCCGCCGCCGTTTTCGCCCTGAGCGGAGGCCTGTGCTTCGGGCTGAAAGGAAACGGCTCCCCCGAAAACTAATTCTCCCCTGAAAGGGGAGCCCTACACGCAACACCCCCGGGAACACATTTCGGTGCTCCCGGGGGTCTTTTATTGGATTATTGGATCTTTGTGGGGTCCGGCATATAGACGTCGATATCCACATCCCCCTGGATGCCGGGGACCCGGCCGGTGCAGGTATACTGCCACATTTCCACCCGGAAGGGATAGGTCATATAGTTCTGGTACAGGGCCAGCCAGAAGGGATAGTCCTCCAGCTCGGAAAGATACAGGCTGCTCTCCGCCAGATGCCAGTTGAAGTAGACCATGGGCGTGTAGCCGAAGTCCACCATGGTCTTGCAAAAGTGCTTCTGCATGGCGGTCAGGGTCTCGGCATCCACATTGTTGGTCCGGGCAGTTTCCACCCCCACCCGCTCCCAGTCCAGGACGATGGGCATGGTCAGCTCCGTATCCCCCAGGATCTTCATAAAGAAGAATATCTCGTCGTCCACCTCGTCAACGGTGGTGGCCTGGGAGAAGAAGTAGGCCCCGATCTCCAGGCCGGCCTTCCTGGCCTCCTCCAGATTCCGGCGGGCATAGTCGTCCTCCACCATGTTGCCTGCCTGTCCGTAACCCCGGTAGCCCAGGCGGATCATGGCAAAGCGGATGCCGGAGGCCTTCACCTTCTGCCAGTCGATGAGCCCCTGAAAGGAGGACACGTCAATGCCGGGATAGCTGTCCTGCTGGGTGCAGAGCAGGTAATTGTGGCTGTCGAACTGGAAATCCCGCCTGTTGTAGGGATTCTTTTCCGGCGGGACGGTGGGCATTTGGGTTTCCTCCGTGGGGGGCTCTTCCGGCGGCTCCTCCTGCTCCTGCTCCCGCTGCTGCTGCAGCAGCGGCTCCGGGTCTGCTATCTCCCGGGTGCCGGTATCATAATAAGGAATGCAGGCAATGAGCATCCCCATAAGTACCAGCGCACTGGCCATGGCCACAAGAATCATGACCAGCTCCGATTTCATGGGCTTTCCGTGCTTCCTGGCACTGTGCTGCGGCTTCATAGGCTGCCCCCTTCCGTCAAAGTTTTGCCCTATTTTATCATATTTCCCCAGTTTCGCCAATAGCATTTTTAATTTTTTACAAATTGACATTCTTAAACAATCCGTTAATTCTGCGGCATCGGTGTTGAAATTCCCAAAATACACAATATAATATGGGTAATGATTTTATTTTCCCTGGGGAAAAGGTGGATATTTATGAGCAAATTTTCTCTCTGGCTGCACCAGGCCGGCGCACGCATGAGCGCAGGGCTTCGCAGCTTTATGTCCGGGCGGTATGGCTCCGACCGGCTGAACATGGTCATTCTGTGCGCAGGCTTGATTGCCAGTATTTTCTCCTCCCTGTTCCGGAATCTGACCGTGCGGATGATTTTCCTTGTGCTGAGCTATGTACTGATGTTCTGGGCCATTTATCGGGCGCTTTCCCGGAATACCTACAAGCGGTATCAGGAGAACCGGAAGTTTCTTTTGATTTTCGACCGTCTGAAGGACCGGAACAACCGCTATTTCAACTGTCCCAAGTGCCGCCAGACCGTCCGGGTTCCCCGGGGGAAGGGCAAAATCTCCATCACCTGCCCCAAATGCAGGGAGAAGTTCATCCGAAAGACCTGAATTCAATCATATTCCGGGAACCGCCGCAGGTTCCCGGAATTTTGTTTTCTGCGGGAAATTCCCCGTTTTGTCTTCTTGCGCACATTTGTCCTTTTGGAGAGCACAATATTTTCAGGAATTTTCATATTTTCGCGTTTGTGCCTTCTTTTCTTCAGAAAAACATTCCGTTTTTTGAAAATTTTTGTTTACATTTTCTGAACAGAATGGTATACTGTTTCCAATTCGCATTCAAAGGGCGAACCGATGTTCTCAAACATTCTTAAGAAAGGAAGACATTACTATGAAACGGAAATTGACCCCAAAGGAAACCCTGGCCGTAGCAAGTCTGCTCTTCGGCCTCTTCTTCGGAGCCGGCAATCTGATTTTCCCCGTACATATGGGACAGGCTGCCGGACGGAACTATGTAGTAGCCTCTATCGGCTTTGTCGTTACCGGCGTAGGTCTTCCTTTGCTGGGTGTGGCCGCCATGGGCTTGAGCCGCAGCGAGAGCCTGGCCCAGCTTGCCGGGCAGGTGGGTAAGGGCTACGGCCGCTTTTTCACCGTGCTGCTGTATCTGACCATCGGTCCCTGCTTTGCCATTCCCCGGTGCGCCACCACCTCCTTCACCGTGGGTGTGGAGCCGCTGCTGGCCGGCAATGACAGGCTGTGGCTGCTTGGGTTCTCGCTGGTTTTCTTCCTGCTGGTGCTTTTCTTCTCTCTGCGGCCCAGCGGCATTCTGACCTGGGTGGGCCGGGTCATCAACCCGGTTTTTCTGATTCTTCTGTCCCTGCTGGTGATTGCCTCCTTTGCAAACCCCATGGCTTCCGTAACCCAGGTGGCCCCGGAGGGGGACTATGTCACCCAGCCCTTCTTAACGGGCTTTTTGGAGGGCTACAACACCATGGATACCCTGGCAGCTCTGGCCTTCGGCATCACCATCGTCCAGGTCCTGCGGCAGCTGGGCCTGCGCCGCCCGGAGGACATCGCCAAGGGGACCTGCCTGTCCGGTGTGTTCAGCTGTCTGCTTATGGCTCTGATTTACGCCCTCATCACCTGGATGGGTGCCCAGAGCCGGGGCGCTTATCCCCTGAGCGCCAACGGCGGCATTGCTCTGGCGGACATCGCCCACCACTATTTTGGCCGGGCCGGTCAGCTGATTCTGGCCGCCACGGTAACCCTGGCCTGCCTGAAAACCTCCATCGGTCTCGTGACCAGCTGCGCCGAGACCTTTCGCCTGCTGTACCCGCGCATCGGTTATAAGGCCTGGACCTGGATCTTCAGCCTGTTTCCTCTGGCCATTTCCAACCTGGGCCTTACCACAATTATCAGCTTCTCCCTGCCGGTGCTCATGTTCCTGTATCCCCTGTCCATTACCCTGATCCTATTGAGCCTGCTGGGCGGGCTCTTCGGCCGGGACCGCCGGGTATTCGTCAGCGTTACGGTGCTCACCCTGGCAGCGGCAGTGCTGGATTTCCTCGCCGCCCTGCCCGAAGCCGCCAAAAGCATCCTGCACCTGGAAGGACTGCTGGGCTGGGCCAACAGCTATATTCCGCTGTTCTCCTATGGCCTGGGCTGGCTTCTCCCCGCCGCCCTGGGCCTGATGATCGGCCTGGCACTGCGGTGGCGCGCTTCCCGTTAACCTTTCCTTTTTGATCACCGTTAGCTGAGACTGAGGGGTTATACCGCAGAACCCCTCCGGCCCTAACGGGTCACCTCCAGCAGTGCATTAAGAGGCCGTAAGCCGCTTTTGCGGCAACGGCCTCTATACCTTTCAGAGGATGCTTTTTTCCAGTAAATCGTTCCAAAACTATCGATTTGGAATTGACATCCCATTCAACACCTGCTATACTGATTTCATAAGCCCCTCCCTTCTGCATCACGGCTTTGTAGGGCGGGGCAAATAGAAAAGCAGGAGGCAAACGGTATGTTATTTCAAATCTACGGAGACAAAGCGGGCTACCAGCTGCTGGGTTGGCTGCTGGTGTTCCTGGGGCTGATTCTCACCAACGAGATTGCCCGGCGCACCAAAAAGGGCGGCATTTTCTTCTTCCTGGCTCTGCCGGGGGCACTGACGGTGTACTTCATCGCCGTGGCCGTGGGCGCTGCCATGGGCGCAGGCTGGGCAGTGAATAACCCCACCTATCTGTACATGAACAGCTGGTTCCACTATGCCAAGCTCTATGCCGCCACCATTGGCTGCATCGGCTTCATGATGATCAAGTATCAGTGGGGCATTGGCAAGAAGGACTGGTTCAAGCCCTTCCCCTTCGTCATCGTTGCCATCAATATTCTCATCGCCGTGGGCAGTGACTTTGAGTCTGCCATCAAGGGCGCTCTTTCCGTGGACGGCTGGTGGCTGTCCAGCGAAAACGTCTGGCTGTACGGCGGCTGGTGGAACTGGCTCAACGGCATTGCAGGCCTGCTGAACATCTTCTGCATGACCGGCTGGTGGGGCATCTACTCCTCCAAGAAGAAGGACGACATGCTCTGGCCCGACATGATCTGGCTGTACATTCTGGCCTATGACGTGTGGAACTTCCAGTATACCTATCTGAACCTGCCTACCCACGCCTGGTACTGCGGTCTGGCCCTGCTGCTGGCCCCCACCGTGGCTGCTTCCCTGTGGAACAAGGGCGGCTGGATTCAGAACCGTGCCAATACCCTGGCCATCTGGTGCATGTTCGCCCAGGTATTCCCCCTGTTCCAGGACCGCAGCGTGTTCACCACCATCCCCGTGCTGTACGCCGATGGCTTCATGGATGCCGCTGTCCGTCCCACCGCTGCGAACCCCACCGCCCAGGGCGTGATCTCCGTGCTGTCTCTGGCCATTAACGCACTGGCTCTGGCAATCATCATCCGCCGGGCCATCCAGCAGAAGAAGAATCCCTATAAGAACGAGATCTTCACCGATACCCGGGACTTCCAGCTGGCCATGGAGCGTGCAGAGTAAGGCCGTTCTCCGCTCCCAATAAATCAGAAAATTCCCCGGCGCTCGGGCTGTCCGAACGCCGGGGATAGTTTGTTACTTCTCCAGATATTCCGGCACAAGCTCCGTCAGCTTCTCGGCCAGCTGGGCATGGCCCTTCCGGGTCAGGTGCATGAAATCAACAGAATTGAACTGGCAGAAGGAGGCATCCAGGAAATGCACGCCTAAGAGCTCTGCGGCGGCAGCGTAGTATTTTGCCAGCGCCTGAGAGGTCTCCACCGCGCCCTTGCCCATATCCTCGGCGCAGGCAGAGGTTTCCACGCCTTTGCCGATGGGAGGCGGAGCGATGATAAGTACATTGGGCTTCTTGCCGGGAGCCCAGCAGTCCACAGTCATAGCCTTGCGGACCAGCCGCTCCATGCCTCTGCCAACCTCATAGGCTGTGGTATTCAGCCGCTGCTTGGAATCGTTGGTGCCCAGCATGATGACGAGCAGGTCCACATACTCATGGCTTTTCAGCAGGGCATACACATAGGGCAGCACGGCCATATTCTCATTGATGGGGTCTTCAAAGACGGTAGTCCGGCCGGACAGGCCCTCCTCCGTCACCAGGTACTCCGGCCCCAGGGCCTTTTGCAGCAGGCAGGTCCAGCGCTCGTCCTCATTGAAGCGAATGCCGCCATCCGCGCAGTCGGCGGGGTCTGCGCAGTAGCCGTGGGTATTGGAATCGCCGATACAGAGAATGTGCTTTTTCATAGGATGTTCCTCCCAAGCGTTTTTCTTCCAGTATAGTCAATGGCGGACAAAAAAGCAAGCAAAAACCATTTGCCTTTTTGATGGGGGCTTGCTATAGTAGAGAAAACCTTTTAGGAGCGGACCATGAAAACAAAGCATTGGATTCTGATTTTGGTGTTGGCTCTGGCCCTGAGCCTGGGGCTTGGGCTGTGGCTGCTGCGGCCGAAAGCGCCGGAGAAGACCGTAACGGTGGTGCAGGACGGAGTGGTCACCCAGGTGCTGGACCTGGGCAAAGACCAGATTTTGGAGCTCACGGGGGCCAACGGGGGCACCAACACCGTAGAAGTAAAGGACGGCAAGGTGGCCGTAATCCACGCCAGCTGCCCGGACCACATCTGCATGGCCATGGGCTGGTGCGACAGCGGGCTGCCCATCGCCTGCCTGCCCAACGGGCTGATTCTGTCCTTCCCCAGCAGGGACGGCACAGACGGCTGAGGATTTCCAGTATTTACAGCTTGCAAAATGATTACAAATAGGTTACAATCCTTTTGTCCTCGCGAGACGGAATCTAAACAAGGAGGCTGGAAGGATGCGTTTTCATTTCTGCTCTATCTGGCAGATTCTTTGCCAGATCGGCGGCTTTGGCTGCTAAAAATTGACCTTTCGCGCCCCGGATCTCCGGGGCGCTTTTTTGCGGTTTTGATTGTAAACCGTCAAAAATATTTGGTTGACAAGCAAAGAAAGCCATGGTAACGTAGTCGCGCAAAAACCTTCCCCGAAAAAAGCTTCCCCTACGGGGGAGCTGGCTCGCGTTAGCGAGACTGAGGAGGGGCCTAATGGGCGGGAACGGTAGGAAAAACGCAACATACCGTCCACTCTTGCGCATAAGACCCCTCATCCACCGCTGCGGCGGTCCCCCTTCCCCGTAGGGGAAGGTTAGGGGAAGGTTATTTCCACCCTGGAGGTACCCCATGGCAACCAAAGATCAGATTCTTTCCCTGCTGCTGTCCTGCCGGGGGAGCTACCTCTCCGGAGAGGAGCTGGCCCTGGCCATCGGCATTTCCCGGGCGGCGGTGTGGAAGGGCGTGAAAGCCCTGCGGGAGGCGGGCTTTCCCATCGATGCCCAGCCCAACCGGGGCTACCGGCTGGAAACGGGGCTGGATATTCTCTCCGCCTCGGGCATTCAAGGGCTCCTGAACCCCGGACTGCCCCTGAAAATTCAGCTGCTGCCCACGGTGACCTCCACCAACGCCCTGCTGCGGGAGCAGGCAGAGGGCGGCGCGCCGGAGGGGACGGTTCTGGTCTCCGGCAGCCAGAGCAAGGGCCGGGGGCGGCTGGGCCGAAGCTTCTTCTCCCCGGCGGACACCGGCGTCTATTTAAGCATCCTGCTGCGGCCGAACTATGAGACCCCGTCCCGGGCTGCCGCCCTGACCACTCTGGCCGCCCTGGCCGCCTGCCAGGCCGTGACGGACATTGCCGGGCACCAGGCAAAAATCAAATGGGTCAACGATGTATTTCTAAAGGGCAAAAAAGTGGCCGGGATTCTCACGGAAGCCGCCCTTTCCATGGAAAGCGGTGCCGTAGACTACATCGTGCTGGGCGTGGGCTTCAACCTGTATGCCCCGAAGGAGGGCTTCCCGCCGGAGCTGGCGGGCGTTGCCGGAGCCATTCTGGACACGCCCCGGGACAACGGAAAAAACGCCCTGACGGCGGCATTTCTGAATCGCTTCTGGGCGCTGTATCAGGCCCCGGAGGGCTATGAACAGGAATACAAACGGCACTGCATGGTGCTGGGCCGGGAGGTACTCATCATCACCGCCCAGGCAGAGCGCCCCGCCAAAGCGGTGGACCTGGACGGCCAGTGCGGCCTGATTGTGGAATATCCGGACGGTACCCGGCAGACTTTAAAGGCCGGAGAAGTCCGTATTCGAGAGAAGAAAGGATAGATACATATGGAAACAAAGAAAATGAAAACCCTGGACATGGTGTATATCGCCCTGTTCGCCTGCCTGATGGCCATCTGCGCCTGGATCTCCATTCCCGGGCAAATTCCCTTCACCCTGCAAACCATGGGCGTCTTCCTGGCAGTTGGCCTGCTGGGGGGCAAGCGGGGCACCATCGCCGTGCTGGTGTATATTCTCATGGGCGCCGTGGGCCTGCCGGTATTCTCCGGCTTTGCCGGCGGCCTGGGCAAGCTCCTGGGCATGACCGGCGGCTATATTGTGGGCTTCCTGGTGTCCGCCCTGCTGATGTGGGCCATGGAGGCGCTGTTCGGCAGCAAGAAGTGGGTGCTGCCCGTGTCCATGGTCGTGGGCCTTATCGCCTGCTATGCCTTCGGCACCGCCTGGTTTATGGTGGTCTACACCAGCTCCAAGGGGGCCATCACCCTGGGCGCCGTGCTGGGTATGTGCGTCATTCCCTACATCATCCCGGATGCCGTAAAAATCGCCGTAGCCCTGCTGCTGACCAAGGCGCTGAAGCGGTTTGTGAAGTAAGCGGTTTCACAAATTTTTCGCAAAGTTTCGCTGTTTCTCCGCCTTGACATTCCGGTGGAAACCCGTATAATAATACCGTATCATACTTTGGTATTATTCACGAGGAGGATATCCTGTTATGCCGCCAAAGGCGAGATTTACAAAACAGATGATTGAAGACGCCGCATTTGAGCTGGCGAAGCAGCGCGGCATTGAGGCCGTGGCTGCCAGAGAAGTGGCCAAGGCACTGAACATGACGGTCACCCCGATTTTCGGCAGTTTTACCAACATGTCCGAGCTGAGGCAGACGGTTTATGAGCGGGCAAAGGCAGAATTTCAGGCATACCTTCGTGGCTGCCTGGACTACACGCCGTCCTTTCAGGCCTACTGCCTGCGCTGGGTCTGTTATGCAGCAGAAAACCAGAATTTATACAGGTTTCTTATGCAGCGGATGTGGACGTCCGAGGACAAGCGCGGGGTGCTTCCGGAGCTGGAAGCGCCGCTGCTGGCAGAGTTGACGGAGCTCTTCTCCCTGTCCCATGAGGCCGCATCCGAGCTGGTTGCCCATATGCTGATCTACAGCGGCGGGCTGTGTACCCTGCTTCAGCAGGGGAATATGCCCCTTTCGGAGGCGGATATCTCTCACAGGCTCAGCCAGCTGTGCGGCAGTCTGGCCGTGGCCGGGAATCTGGCCGCCGGTACACTGAGCGCCGCCGATGCCGAACGGCTGTACCGCGCCGCAGAAATAAGGCCGAAACACGCATAACGAAGGCAGGAGCTGCCGGGATTCTCTCCCGGCGGCTCCTTTTTCTCTTTCTTTTCCCTTTCTTCTGTGCTATAATCTGGAAAAAGGTCAATTGGGGAGGGAAAATTATGGAAACCCGAAAAAAAGTGCTGCATTTTTTGCCCAGGAACTCCTTTAGCGGAGCGGAAAACGTGGTATGCCAGATGATTGCCCTGTTCCGCGGGGAGATGGATATGTACTACTGCTGCCCGGAAGGCCCCATCCGGCAGGCCCTGGAAGAGCGAAACATTCCCTATCTTCCCATGGCTGCCTTCTCCCTGAAGGAAGTCCGGCGGCTGATCCGGCAGGAGCAGCCGGATGTGATCCAGGCCCATGACATGCTTGCCTCCGTGGTCTGCGCCGCAGCCTGCGGCAGGACGCCCCTGGTCTGCCACATCCACAACAACAACTTCGACTCCCGGGGTCTGACCCCAAAAACGGCCCTGTTTTACTTTGCGGCCAAAAAGGCAAGGCACATCTTCTGGGTGTCCTCCTCAGCCATGGACAGCTTCTATTTCCGCAAAGCCGTGGCAGACAAAAGCTCCGTCCTGCGCAATATCATCGACCCTCAGGCCCTTCGGAATCAGGCTGCGGCAGCGGACCGCCGGGAGGAAAGCCATGCGGTATTCCTGGGCCGGATGTCCAAGCCCAAAGATCCGCTGCGGATGCTCCGGGTTCTGGAACAGCTGGCAGTTCTCCTGCCGGACCTGAACGCCCTGGTCATCGGCGGCCCGGACGTGGCAGACCCGGAGCTGGAGCAGCACTTCCGCAAAAGCTGGGAGCACAGCCCCGCCCGGGACCGTATCCATCTGCTGGGCTTCCAGTCCAATCCCTATGGACTGCTCCAAAACACCCGGGTTCTGCTGATGACCTCCCTCTGGGAGGGCACGCCCATGAGCGCCCTGGAGGCCATGGCCCTGGGGGTGCCCATCGTCAGCACACCGGTGGACGGCATGTGCCAGCTGGTGGAGCCGGGAAAAACCGGTTTTCTGGAGGAAACGGATGAGGCTCTGGCCCGGCGCTGCGCCGAAATCATTCAGGATGCAGCCCTGCGGCAAAGCCTGTCTCAAAACGCCGTGGCCCGGGCGGAAGTCCTGCTGGATGCCGAAAGCTACAAGCAGGCCCTTCGTGAGGCCTACGGAACAGGAGGTACACAATGAGAATCGTTCAGATCATCCCAAGCTTTGGCATGGGCGGCGCGGAAACCATGTGCGCGGCCTTGAGCCGTCAGCTGCTGCTGGACGGCCACCAGGTTTCCGCCATAAGCCTTTCCGGAGAGAAAACCGTCATAAGTCAGCGGTTGGAAGCATCCGGTGTACCCGTCTACTATCTGGACAAGGCCCTGGGCTCCGGGCTGCAATGCGTTGGACAGCTGAAAAAACTGCTGAAAACCCTTGATCCCCAGCTGATCCACACCCATCTCCACGCCCTGAAATACGCGGCTCTGGCCTCTTCCGGGGTTCCCATCGTCCATACCATCCACAATCAGGCCGCCCAGGAGGCAGTCTTCCTGGACAAGCAGATCGGCAAATACTGCTTCCGCCGGGGCCGGGCCCTGCCCGTGGCCCTGACCCGGGAAATCCGGCAATCCGTTATGGAGGTCTACGGCCTGCCCGAAGAAAAGGTAAGCCTGGTGCCCAACGGCATCGACCTGAGCGCCTGCCAGGAAAAGGAGGACTACGCCCTCCACTACCCCGTAGAGATCCTCCACGTGGGCCGGTTCTTCCCCCAGAAAAACCACGCAGCCATTCTGGGCGCAGCTGCCCTTCTGAAAAAGAGGGGCATTAACGCCCGCATCCACTGCTATGGGGACGGCCCCCTGCTGGAGCAGACCCGCCGGGCCGCTCAGGAGCAGGGGCTGGAGGGGCAGGTCCTCTTTGAGGGTGTCACCTCCGATGTGTTCACCCCCATGTCCCAGGCGGACCTGTTCATCCTGCCCTCCAGCTGGGAGGGGATGCCCATGACCATTATTGAGGCCATGGGCACCGGCCTGAGCATCATCGCCTCCCGGGTAGGCGGCGTGCCGGACATGGTGACGGACGGCGAGAGCGGCCTGCTCATCGGGCCCACCGCCGAGGCCCTGGCTGCAGCCATTGAGAAACTGGTGCGGAATGAAGCCCTGCGGCAGAGCCTGGGCAAAAAGGCCCGGGAGGAGGCCCAGCGTTTTTCCCTGCCCGCCATGGCCCGGGGCTACGAAGCTCTCTACGCCAGTGTGACGGAGGGTGCGCCGCTGTGAATGTTCCAAAAATCGCCCGGGAAGGGCTGCGCTCCGTCGGCAAGCTTTTCAGCCCGAAGGGGGCCCAAGAGGACACCCTGGAAGCCCTGTGGCCCGATCGAGGCGGCAGCTGCATTCGAAACCGGGGAAAAAGCTGGCTGGAAGCCCAGGTGGACCTGAGCATCATCATCCCCTGCTACAACAATGCCCCCTATCTGCGCGGCTGCCTGGATTCCGTGCTGGGGCAGAAAACCGCCTATTCCTTTGAGGCCGTGGTCATTGACGACGGCTCCACGGATGAAACGCCGGAGATTCTAAAGGCATATGCAGCGAATCCCCGCGTCCGCCTGCTGCGGCAGGAAAATCAGGGGCACTCCGGCGCCCGGAATGCCGGGCTGTCGGTCTGCCGGGGAAAATATCTTCTCTTCCACGACAGTGACGACACCCTTCTGCCCGGAAGCATCCAGGCCCTGCTGGACTGTGCCTTTCAAAACGACGCAGACATTGCCATTGGCGGCTATGTCTGCAAGGACGCCGCCGGGAACGTCACCCCCGGGAAAACGTATCCCGCCGGTCCCGTGACGGACCGGGAGCGCATCCCCGGCATGACCTGCGGCAAGGCCTTCCGGCGCAGCCTATGGGCAAAGCTTCAATTTCCCCTAGGCTACTGGTACGAGGACTCCGTCATCTCCCAGATCCTGCTGCCCATGGCCCGGCGGATTTACGCAATCGGCACCCCGGTATTTGCCTATCTGCTGAACCCCCTGGGCGTCTCCGCCGCCTCTCAGGGCAGGCCCAAATCCCTGGAAAGCCTCTATGTCACCCGGCGGCTGCTGAAAGAGCGGGAATTCTTCGGCCTGCGCTATGATCAGGATGCCTATACCCACTTCCTGCACATGGTCCTGCTGACCTACCATAGAACCCGGCTGCTGCCAAAGGACGTGCCCTATGCCGTCTTTCTGTGCCAGCGGCAGCTGCAAAGCACCTATTTTTCCGGCGTTTCCGCCCCGAAAAGCTATGCTTCTCTGGCGGAAAGCCTGGAAAAAGGCCGGTTCCGGAACTATCTCTGGCTGTGCGAGACCCTGTGGCTGAAAAACCGGATGGGAGGCTGAGACCGTGAAATTCTACATTGCAATTCCCGTCTATAAGGCGGAGGCATTTTTGTCAGACTGCGTCAGCTCCGTACTGAACCAGACCTGTCAGGATTTCGAGATCGTCCTGGTGGACGACGGCTCTCCGGACGGTTCCGGCAGGCTGTGCGACGAATTTGCCGCCCGGGACGGCCGGATTCACGCCATCCACCAAAAAAATACGGGCCCCTATGGAGCCCGCAGAACGGCGATTCACTTCATACTGGACCACGGCAGCCCGGAGGACCGGGCAGTCTTTCTGGATGCAGACGACAGCCTGAAGCCGGAGGCTCTGGAAACCCTGGCCCGGTGCATCCGGGAGACCGGGGCAGACCTGGTATTCCTGGGGGAAGACCAGGTGTATGAAGGCGAGGTGCTGCGGCCCTTCCCCAGGGACATGGCCTATATCGGCACGGTGACGGACCGGCGGCAGCTGTATAAGATCGTCTTTCAGGACGGCTGGTACAATCCTCTGTGGAAAAAGGTCCCGGCCCTGTCCCTGCTGCCCCGGGAGGACCACCCGGAATTCTACCCCGTCCGCTTCGGCGAGGACCTGCTGCAAAGCATCCCCCTGTACCGGGACTGCCGGAAGGCGGTCTTCCTGGCGGACAGCCTGTACAACTACACCCAGAATCCCAACTCCGCCACCAACGGCCTGGGGTATGAAAAATACCGGGTAACCTCTCTGGTGCCGGAAACCTGCTGGAATTTTTTGAACAGCCAGAATGTCTGGAATTCGGAGGATTTTGAAGAATACATGGGTTGGCTCCGGCGGCTGACCCGGTTTCAAATTTGGCTGGTGGCGAAGTTCGCTACCTCCGCCGTCAACCGCTGCGCGCTCCTGAAAGCCATCTCCCAGGACGGCTTTTATGCCAAGATCATCGCCACAGCCCCCAAAGAGGACCGCTGCCTGACCCTGATGCAAAAAGGGCGCTACCGCACCCTGTGCACCATAGGCACCGCCATGCGGAAGCTGGGGGATGTACGGAGATGGGTACGTAAAAAGCTCCCCTGAAAGGTATAGTGGCTGTTGGCCGCTTGCGGCCTACAGACCCTTAATGCACAGCGAGACTGAGGGATTCCTTTCAAGGGAGGCGTATCACCTCGCCCGGAGCTCCCAGAAGGCCACGGCGCTGGCGGCGGCTACGTTCAGGGAATCCACTCCGTGATACATGGGGATTTTTACGGTATAGTCGCAGCGGGCAATGGTCTGCTCGGCCAGGCCGTCCCCCTCGGTGCCCAGAACCACGGCCAGCTTCTCCTGCTGCCGCAGAACAGGCGCATCAATGGACACGCTGTCGTCCGTCAGCGCCATGGCGGCGGTGGCAAAGCCCGCCTCTTTCAGAATTTCCGGCCAATTCTCCGGCACATAGGCCCAGGGCACCTGAAAAACCGTGCCCATACTCACCCGGGCGCTGCGGCGATAGAGCGGGTCTGTGCAGCCGGAGGTCAGCAGCACCGCATCCATGCCCAGAGCAGCCGCGCTGCGGAAAATGGCCCCTACATTGGTGGGGTTCATGACGTTTTCCAGCACCGTCACCCGGCGGCAGGTAGCGAGAATTTCCTTCGGCTCCGGCTGCCTGGGCCGCAGCATGGCGCAGAGCATCCCCCGCGTCAGCTGGAAGCCCGTGAGCTGGGTCAGGATGGGCATTTCCGCCGTATACACCGGTACATCCCCGCACCGGGCAATGGCCGCCTGGGCCTCCTCATTGCAGTGGCTCCGCTCCACCAGCAGGGAAACCGGCCTGCACCCGGCGTCCAGTGCCCGGCAGATGACCTTAGGGCTCTCGGCGATGAACATCCCCTTCTTGGGCTCGAAGCGGTTTAATAGCTGGGCTTCCGTCAGCCGGGCATAGACATCCAGCTCCGGGGCGTTAAAATCCGTAATTTCCGTAAAATTGACCATGGCGCTCTCCAAACGTTTTCTTTTCATTATACCGCAGGGGGAATTGCCTGTCAAACGGGTATCTTTTTCCTTGCATTGCGGGGGAGCGGAGGGTATAATGGAAGCGCCATGTGATTTGCGGCTTGTCAGCGAGTTGACAGTTGACAGTGTACAGTTGACAGTTATGGTGTCCCTTCGGGACGAATGATAAATGATTCTGATTTATTTCCGAAGGGAATTTCTGAACTGTCAACTGTCAATTGTCAACTGTCAACTCGTAAGCTCCCTCCGACTCACAAAACTGACCAACAAGGATGGACTGCGATGAACGTTACGTTACAGCACCTGACCAAGCGATTTCCCAACCGGAACAAAAAGCAGGGCGGCGAGGTTGTCGCCGTGGACGACTTTACCTATGAGATTCCCGATGGCAAGCTGGTGGGTCTGCTTGGCCCCTCGGGCTGCGGCAAGAGCACGACGCTCTACATGATCTGCGGCCTCCAGGCCCCCACGGAAGGAAAGATTTTCTTTGGGGACAAGGACGTGACCCAGCTCCCCACGGAGAACCGTGGGGTGGGTCTGGTGTTCCAGAACTATGCCCTATACCCCCATATGACGGTTTTGCAAAACATTCTCTTCCCTCTGGAAAACCTGAAGGGCAAGGACCGGCCCGGCAAGGCAGAAATGGTTCGCAGGGCCACAGAAGCCGCCAAGCTGGTGCAGATCGATTCTCTTCTGGACCGGAAGCCCAGTGAGATGTCCGGCGGTCAGCAGCAGCGGGTGGCCATCGCCCGGGCGCTGGTGAAGATGCCCTCGGTGCTGCTGCTGGATGAGCCCCTGTCCAACCTGGACGCCCGGCTGCGCCTGCAGACCCGGGAGGAGATTCGCAGAATCCAGCGGGAGACCGGTATCACCACCGTCTTCGTCACCCACGACCAGGAGGAGGCCATGAGCATCTCCGATGAGATCGTGGTGATGAAGGAGGGCGTGGTGCAGCAGACGGGCAGGCCCCAGGCGGTCTATGATGACCCCGCCAACCTGTTTGTGGCAAAATTCTTAGGCACGCCCCCCATCAACCTCTTTGACGGGCGTATCGAAAACGAATGGCTCTATATTGGCCAGGACCGGGTTCTGCCCGCCGCCGGGCTGCCGGAGGGCAGCGTCACCGTAGGCATCCGTCCCGAGGGCTTTGTGCCGGAGGACAACGGACCTTTCCGCTGCGGCCTGAACCGGATGGAGGTCATGGGCCGGGACGTGAGCTTCCTGTGTACCCACGATGGCTGCCAGGCGGAGACCTTCCGGGCCATCCGCCAGTCCGACGGCACGGAGGGCAGCCACGGGCAGAGCGTATCTTTCCGCCTGAAGCCCGGCAAAGTGCTTCTGTTCGCCCCGGAAACCGGCGCGCGGCTGCGGCCCCGGGAGGCATAGCATGGAGAAAAACAATTATAAGGGCTTTCTCTACCTGCTGCCCGCCTTCGTGTTTCTGGGCTTCTTCCTGGTGTATCCCCTGATTGACGTATTCGTCTACTCCTTCCAGGAAAACTACAATTTTGCCTCCCAGACCTATACGGGGGTGGGGCTGTACAACTACGCCTATGTGCTCCACGACCCCTACTTTTTGCAGGCCCTGAAAAACACCTTCCTGCTGGTGATCATCACGGTGCCCCTGTCCACGGGGCTGGCCCTGCTCATCTCCCTGTGCCTGAGCTCCATTCAAAAGCTGCGGGAGCTGTTCCAGACCGTTTTCTTCCTGCCCTATGTGACCAATACCCTGGCCGTGGGCCTGGTGTTTATGATCCTCTTCCGGAAGACCGCCTATTCCGACGGCTTTGTGAATGTGCTTCTGAACGCCCTGGGCATTGCCAGCGTGGACTTTCTCTCGGGGCCATACTGGGCGAAAATGCTGGTACTGTGCCTTTACACCGTGTGGATCGTCATGCCCTTCAAGATTCTGATTCTCACCTCTGCCCTGGCCTCCGTGGACCAGACCTATCGCAATGCCGCCCGGGTGGACGGGGCTTCCAGGGGCCGCATCTTCTGGCGGATCACCCTGCCTATGATCTCCCCCAGCCTTTTCTACCTGGTGATCACCGGCTTCATCGGGGCCTTCAAGGCCTATTCCGATGCCGTGGCCCTGTTCGGCACGGACCTGAACGCCGCAGGCATGAATACCATTGTGGGCTATGTCTATGATATGCTCTACGGCAATGCCGGCGGCTATCCCTCCTATGCCTCCGCCGCAGCCATTCTTCTGTTTGCCATCGTGCTGACCATCACCTGCATCAACCTGCTGGTGAGCAAAAAGTACGTCCACTATGTGTGAGGTGCGGCCATGGATTATGATTTGATTGAAAAACGGGCCCGTGGGCGGCAGATCGGGTATCTCGCCGCCATTGGGCTGGTGCTGGTGCTCTGGGCCATCATTGTCCTGTTTCCCTTTTACTGGATGCTGCTGACCTCGGTCAAGAGCTACGGCAGCTACAGCAGCGAGTTCGTGCCCAAGCTCTTCACCCTGCATCCCACTCTGGAAAACTACGCCAGTGCCTTCTCCCAGGTGCCCCTGGCCGGGTATTTTCTGAATACGGCCATCTTCACGGTGATCACCACGGCGCTGATGCTCTTTGTCACCGTTCTGGCCGCCTTTGCCTTTTCCCGGCTGCGGTTTCCCGGGCGGGACCTGATTTTCGCCGCCTTTCTGGCCCTGATGATGATCCCCTCGGAGCTGGTGGTCATCACCAATTTCGTAACCGTCACCCAATGGGGACTGCGGAACACCTTTCTGGGGCTGATTTTGCCCTCAGTGACCTCGGTATTCTACATCTATCTGCTAAAAGAGAACTTCTCCCAGGTGCCGGATGAGCTGTACTACGCCGCTAAGGTGGACGGCACCTCGGACTTCAAATACCTGTGGAAGGTACTGCTGCCCATCTGCCAGCCCACGGTGGTGACCATCACCATTCTGAAAATCATTGAGTGCTGGAATAGCTTTGTCTGGCCCCGGCTGATCACGGACAAGCAGGACTATTTTCTGGTGTCCGTGGGCATTCAGGAGATTCGGGAGAACGGCTTCGGCCGGGAGAATATCCCCGCCATGATGGCCGCCGTCACCGTCATCTCTCTGCCGCTGATCGTACTGTTCCTGATTTTCCGGAAAAAAATCATGTCCGGCGTGGCAAGAGGAGGGACCAAGGGATGAAAAAGCTGCTTGCCCTGGTGCTTGCCGCCGCTCTGCTGCTCACCGGCTGCCACGGTCACCTGGTATCGGAGGACGCGGAGAACGCAGAAAGCTATACGCTGCCGGAAAGCTTCGATACCTCCCGGCATTTTGAGATCACCTTCTGGGCCAAAAACGACACCAACAAGGTCCAGACCGCCATCTATCAAAAAGCGATCGGGGATTTTCAGAAGCTCTACCCCAATATCACCGTGAACATCCGGCTGTATACCGATTATTCCCGAATCTACAACGATGTGATCACCAACATTGCAACGGACACTACCCCCAACGTCTGCATCACCTATCCGGACCACATCGCCACCTATTTGACCGGCGAAAACACCGTGGTTTCCCTAGACAGCCTGATGGACGACCCCAACTACGGCCTGGGGGGCAGCGCTCTGGCCTTTGACTCCCCCACCAGGGATGAGATCGTGCCCCAGTTCCTCTCGGAGTGCGCCATTGGGGGCGCCACCTATGCCCTGCCCTATATGCGCTCCACGGAGGCCTGCTACGTGAACAGGGACTTTGTGGAAAAGCTGGGCTTCACCCTGCCGGAAAGCCTCACCTGGGACTTCATCTGGCAGGTCAGCGAGGCCGCCACAGCAAAGAACGCCGATGGGACCTACCGTCTCAACGGTCAGAAGGTGCTCATCCCTTTCATCTACAAGTCCACGGACAATATGATGATCCAGATGCTGCAGCAATTGGATGCGCCCTACGCCCGGGACGACGGCACCGTAGAGCTGTGGAACGACCAGACCAAGGGCATTCTGGAAGCAGTCGCGGCCCACACCGCCACGGGAGCCTTCTCCACCTTTAAGATTTCCAGCTATCCCGCCAACTTTTTAAACGCCGGCCAGTGCATTTTCGCCATTGACTCCACTGCGGGTGCAACCTGGATGGGCTGCGACGCCCCCCTGCTTGACATCAGCGAGGACGCCATTGTCCGCTTTGAGACGGCGGTTTACCCTGTGCCCCAGTACGACCCCGAAAATCCCAAAATGATCTCCCAAGGGCCAAGCGTGTGCCTGTTCCAGAAGGACGACCCCCAGGAGGTGCTGGCTTCCTGGCTGTTTGCACAATTTCTGCTCACCAACGATGTGCAAATTGCCTATGCCGAGACGGAGGGCTATGTGCCCGTCACGGAAAAGGCCCGGCTTGATCCTGCCTACGTAGACTACCTGAACCGGGCCGGTGAGGACAACGATACACACTATGCCGTAAAGCTGGAAGCCTCTAAAATTCTGCTGGAAAACAGTGAGCACACCTTCGTCACCCCGGTGTTCAACGGCTCCGCCTCTCTGCGGCAGGCCGCCGGGCAGCTGATCGAGGAGACCTGCAAGGCCGTCCGCCGGAAGCAGAGCACGGATTCTGCCGCGCTGGATGCCATCTATGAAAAGGTAGCCACCTTGAACCACCTGGACCAGATCCAGGTTTCCGCTGCTGCTTCCGACCTGGGGCCCCTGAGCGCAGGGGCCCGGGCGCTGCTGATCGGCCTGGGACTGTGCTGGCTGGGAATCATTTCCGCATTTCTGCTGGAAAAACGGAAAAAGGCCGGGAAAGGCCATTGATTTTTCCACGGCCAGCCGCTATAATGGGTCTTAGTTTATGGGATTTCCCCGTAAAACACATCATCCGATAAGGAGAAAACGAAAAATGAAAAAGATCATTGCCCTGCTGCTTGCTGTCTGCATGATCGCCGCCTTTGCAGGCTGCGCCAAGTCCGACACTGCCGCCACCACCGAGGCCCCCACTACCGAGGCTCCCACCGAGACCACCGAGGAAGTCACCGCTCCCGTCGAAGCCGAGGGCGACGTCATGAGCCATGCCGACTACATGGCCGCCGAGCTGGACAGCCCCGTGTGCATCGAGACCTATGTCCAGGCCCATCAGTCCTGGTGGGACAATAAGCTGACTGTCTACGCCCAGAGCGAGGACGGTGCTTACTTCATCTACAACATGGAGTGCTCCGAAGAGGACGCTGCCAAGCTGGTGCCCGGCACCAAGATCCGCGTCAACGGCTACAAGACCGAGTGGTCCGGCGAGGTGGAGATTGCCGAGGGTGCTACCTTCGAGATTCTGGAAGGCTCCTACATTGCCGAGCCCCAGGACATCACCGGCGGCCTGGGTGCCCAGAACCTGATCGACTGGCAGAATGCCAAGATCTCCGTCTCCGGCCTGACCGTGGTGGCCGCCAATGACGAGGGCGCTGCTTTCCTGTACAACTGGGATGGCTCCGGCGCTGCAGGCAACAACAATGACCTGTACTTCAACGTGTCCGACGGCACCAACACCTACACCTTCACCGTAGAGAGCTACCTGTGCGGCGAGGGCACCGATGTTTACACCACCGTCACCAACCTGAAGGTTGGCGATGTCATCGATGTGGAGGGCTTCCTGTACTGGTACAACGGCGCACAGCCCCACGTGACCTCTGTCACCGTGAAGTAATTTTCCCGCAAATAGCTCTGCCCCGGAGTTCCCGGGGCAGAAATTTTTCCAAGGAGGAATCCCTATGAAAGAATTCATCCGCGTTCTCAAATTCACCTTTTTCTCCGTCAGCGCAGGCCTGATTGAAATGGGCGCTTTTGCCCTGCTCAATGAGTTTACAGCCCTGCCTTACTGGCCCTGCTACCTCGTCGCCCTGTGCCTTTCGGTTCTCTGGAACTTCACGCTGAACCGGAAGTTCACCTTCCAGTCCGCCGCCAATGTGCCCGTGGCCATGGCCAAGGTGGCCGCCTACTACGCGGTCTTCACACCGCTTTCTACCCTGCTCGGCAATTTCCTGGCAGCAAGCCTTGGCTGGAACGAATACCTGGTGACGGTTGTGAATATGCTGCTGAATTTCTCCACGGAGTTCCTCTACCAGCGTTTTTTCGTGTTCGGCAAGACGATTGACAGTGCAAAATAAAAAAGCTTCTCCGTATGGAAAGCTTTCGGAGTATAAAGCAACCGCGGTTTCCGTTTTTTGAGAAACCGCGGCATTTTTATCCTTCCGGCATTTCAAAGGCCGGTACCGGAGGCTTTTCCAGGCCTGCGTGGCGTTCCAGCAGGAGGAAGGAAAAGCGCATGTAAGATCTTGTATAGGGGTCTGAAAAGCTGTATTGCAGGGATTCCTCGATCCGGCGCAGGCGGTAGAGCAGGGTGTTTTTGTGGACGAAGAGCATCTGCACCGTCCGGGTGACGGACCGGTCCTGCATCAGGTAGGCCCAGAGGGTCTGATAGAGCACCTTGTCCTGGCAGAAGAGCCGGTACACATCCGGCTGGCAGGCGGCCAGGCACCGGTCCGGGTCGTAAGGGCTGCGAATCAGGTGGTCCATGGCCAGGTAGTAATAGTCCGTCAGGAAGCCCTTTTTCCCTTTGGGGGATTGCAGGGCATATTCCGCCTGCTCAAGGAGCTTGGGCAGCAGCTGGAAGCCTTGACGGCTCAAACTGACGCCGCCCTTCACCGGGGCAGCGCGCAGAAGCTCCTCCAGCTTGGTTCTGCGGCGGTCGTCCGGCATCCGGCTGTCGTTGGCAAGCAGCACAAAGCGCCCCTCCAGCACCCCCGAGAGGTCCCAGGGGAACACCGCCGCAATGGCCGCAAAATACTGCCGGTAGCTGCGCCGGAGCTGCAGCTTGTCTTCCGAACCGTCCAGGTCCAGAATATAAACCCGGAAGCTGTCCTTCTCCGTCCAGCCCCGCTGCTCCAGGAAGTGCAGCGCCCCCCCGTCGCTTAGGCTCCCGCCCTCTAAAAAGCGCTGAAGCATGGAATTTCCCAGCTCACTGCTCTTCTGCTCCCTGCTCAGCACAGGGGCCAGGGCCTTGGCCAGCATGACCATCAGCTGCATGTGGCCGTCATTCATGGGGTGGTCCTTCTCCACAACGGTCAGATAGCCCACAGGCATTTCCCCCTGAAACAGGGAAATGGACAGGCTGTCGGACATCCCGCTGCCCTCCGGGAAGCGGAAGCGAATGACCTTTCCGTCCATATGGTAGGAAAGTCTGGCCTCGGAGATCTCCTTGGCCGAAGTAAAGGAGGAATAGCCATAGGTCTTCAAATGCAGCCACTCCGGGTCTACCGCTTCTGCGCCATAGGCGGCGGAGCAGGCCAGAACCGCATGGTTGGCATCCGTCAAAGCGATGGGATTTTTGAAGACGACCCCCATTTCCTCCACCAGCGCCCGGAAATTCCGCTGCTCAATGGCCTCGGAAATGCGGCCCTCCCAGTCAAACATGGAGTCGAACAGGCTTTGCAGCAGCTCGAAGCCCTCCCGGGCGGACAGGTCCGGCAGGCGGATACTGTCTTCGTTCCAAAGGTACAAACAGTCCGGCCCGTCCTGCTGAACAAGCACGCAGTCTGTGGCATAGGCCAGCCGTGCGCTGCGCAGAACCCGGGGGGATTCCCGGCGAATATGCACTTCCGGCTCGAAGGATTCCAGCAAATTGGCGATGATCCACATACTGAGCTTCATGGCATTGTCCTTTCTGTCCAATGGGAGGACGGCTTTTTTGTTCATGTGCTCTCATTTTATCACTTTTCCCCGAAAAAAGGAAGTCCTATTTTGTAATTTTCACCAACTTCTTTTGTCGCATATTGTGCGGCTTTGTACTTTTGGAACAAAAATCTATTCTTCCCCCGAAAAAGCAGTGTACTCTTGGACCGTATCTTTTCGCGCCCCCGGATGCTACAATGAAGCCAGCAAGAAAAGCAGCGGGCCGAAAAACGGCCACACATGAAAAGGAGTGACTGTTATGAAAATTCCCTTCAATGAAAAAGAAATGGAAGTCGTCGCCCAGATGCCGGCCTTCGGCGGCGGAACAATTCCCGTGTTCAACTATCCCATCAGCACCACGGAACTGGCAAAGCGCACCTTCTGCGACAAGGAAGCCCTGTGGATTCTGAACGGCTCCGAAACCGGTTTCTTCTGCCCCTCCGTGATCCCCGACCATGTGGCCCGCGGCTTCGTTTTTGAAGCGGTCCCCACTCCCAGAGAAAAATTCGGCGGCAAGGATATGTTCGGCCTGAACTGGAAGTACATCGATGTGGCCGGCGGCTCCATGAGCGAGGGCAAGCTCTTCGATGACGCCAACGACTGGCGGGAATATGTCCACTTCCCCGATATCGACAGCTGGGATTGGGAAGGCAGCGCCGAGATGAACAGGGAATACCTGGCCTCCGGTCCCAAGATCCTGTGGATGCTGAACGGCTGCTGGTTTGAACGGCTGATTTCCTTCATGACCTTCGAGGGCGCCGCCATGGCCCTGCTGGACGATGACCAGCTGGACGCCATCAAGGAGCTGATCCACGAGACCACCTCCCTGTATATGCGCATCGTTGACAAGTGCTGCCAGTATTACGACTTCCCCGGCTTCTGCATCCACGACGACTGGGGCTCCCAGATGGCCCCCTTCTTCTCCGAGGCCGTGGCCAGAGAGGTGTTCCTGCCGGAGATGAAGCGCTTCTGCGATCATGTCCATTCCCGCGGCAAGTTCATCGACCTGCACTCCTGCGGCAAGGGCGAGACTCGCTGCGGCGTCTTCGTAGACGCGGGCTTCGACTCCTGGACGCCCATGGCCATGAACGATACGGACAAGCTGTGGCGTGACTATGGCGACAAGATCGTCATCTCCGTGGTCTGCAACGAGCTGGAGCACCCCGAAACTGCTTCCGAAGAGGAGCTCCGTGCCGCCGCCCGGTCCTTTGCCGCCAAGTATGCCAAGCCAGACCGCCCCTGCGTGTTCAGCTATATGTACTCCAACCCCGCCTACCTGACCCCCGCCTTCCGGGAAGAGCTGTACAGAGCCTCCCGCATTGGCTGCTGCGGCCAGGAATAAGGGAAGCCGGAAGAGAGAAAGTTAGGAGGAACTGTTATGCAGCCTACAAGCACAAAAAAAGAGATATGGACCATGGGTACCTATTCTCTGCTGACCCTGTCCATCATGGTCGGCTTCATGTACCTGAACACCTTCGCCACCGAGGTTCTGAAAATCCCTGCAAGCACCCTGGCAACCGCTCTGCTGATTGCCAAGAGCTGCGACTTTGTCGTCAGCCTGTTCTGTGGCATCATCGTTGAAAAAGTCAAGCTGGGCAAGAAAGGCAAAAACCAGGGCTGGCTGTACTACGGCCGTTGGATACTGGCCGTTGCCATTATGCTGGAGGTTATCAACACCAGCACTGCCCCTATAGCCGCCCGTGTTGTGGTTCTGGGCCTGTCCTACACCGTGCTGAACTGCCTGATGAACATCATGCAGACCGCTTACTACGGCGTGGTTGCCGTTGTTGCCGGTCCCAATCCCGCAAACCGGAACGCCATGACCATTAACATGATTCGCCAGAACACCGTGGTCATGCTGATTTGCTCTTTCATCCCCACGCTAGTCACAAAGCTTCCCTTTGGCAGCTGGAACTACTTTATCGTCGCCCTGGTCTTCATGCTTCCCATGCCCTGGGCTTTGGGCAACATTTCCCGTCTGGCGGAGGGCAAGGATCTTCCCGTTGGTCAGGGTCCCGCCGGTGCGCCCCGGGTAACCATCAAGGACATGCTGGAATCCCTGTTTAAGAACCCCCAGCTGCTGGCCCTGTTCATTTCCTTTACCGTCCTGCAAATCGGTATGTTCATGTATCAGGCCAACTATACCTACTACTTCATCTACGTTATTGGTGACTTCACCAAGCTGACGCTGGCCACCCTGGCCGCCTCCCTGGTGGGCGTTGTAGCCGCCATGTTCATGCCCAAACTGGGCACCAAGATCGGCAAGAAATGGGCTTGCGTCCTAGGCTTCATACTCTTCGGCCTGGGCCTGGTGGGCGTGAATCTGATGGGCGCTCAGCACTGGGTATGGTACATCATTTTCATGAGCTTCGGCACCTGCGGAACCTATATTTACTCTTCCTTCCAGGTCACAATGTATCTGGACTGCGGCGAGTGGTACCTGAACAAGACCGGCAAGGATATGCGCACCATTGCCATCGGCCTGGCCTCCCCTCCGCTGAAAATCGGCATGGCCGTAGGCGGCACCATTGGCCTTTACCTGCTGGGCGCCACCGGTTACGTTGCGGGCTTCACCCCGGACGAAGCCTGGGTTAAGAGCTTCATGTTCATCTGCTGGATCGTTCCCGCCGTCATCTACTTTGCAGCAGCCGCCATCATGGCCATCTTCTACAAGATTACCGATGCGGAAGCCGCCAGATGCGCCCAGGAAAACGCAGCCAAGCTGCAGCAAAAGTAATTTCTCCATAGGTACGAAAAGCCGTCCGGTTCACAACGCCGGACGGCTTTCATTATGGGTTCACGTCCATGTGCACATGGGTGCCGTCAATGGCATAGGCATAGCGGACCTCCTTCTGCTGCCGCACCAGTGCCAGCGTTCTCTCGGCACTCCAGCCCCGAAGGGAGAAGTCCATGGCACAGCCCGTCAGGTGCCTGGAATTGGCCACGCCGCCTACGGCTGCATTGTGAGCCCTGCACCGCACAGTGCTGCTGGGGACCATGGGAACGCCCGCAGCAGCGCGCACCCGGTCCGCAAGGCGCATCAGTTTTTCCACAGGCTCTGTGGGGAAACCGCCGCATTTCCCGCAGGGGCAGGCAATGTAGGGCTCGTTCCTGGAAAAATAGCGGATGTCCTTCCAGAAGCGCTCCGCCTCCTGCTTCCGAAAGCAGCCCTGGAATACGGCCTCTTTGAGCTTTTCCTGGGTCTTCACCCCCGCTTCCCCATCTGCCGCCAGGCCCTCTGCCCGCTGGAAGGCCTCCACAGCGCTTTTCGTCTTCTCCCCCGCCACGCCGTCGATTTCTCCCGGGCTATAGCCCAGATAACTCAGCAGAAGCTGCAGCTGCCTTACCGTCAAGCGGCCTCGCCTCCATAGAGATCCGCTGTCAGAGCGGTAAGCTCTGTGTACTCATCGTCCGTCAGGCGATTGCAGGCGAAAAACACATCCAGCTTGTTCTGAGCCTGCTCTGCGGTCCTATAGAACTTCTTTCCGATCAGAATTTTCATGCTTTTGTACATAACAAATTTCCTCCAGTCAAAAATATTTACGGTAACGCCAAGCATAGCGTTATCCCTCCTCGATTGCAGCCAGGTCTTGGTTATACACGTCCTCCACCATGGCTGCCATGGCCTCCACCAGCTCATCATTCTGGGCCTCCAGCGCGGCGGCGCGCTCCCGCTCATAGGCACGTTGGGCGGCGTCCAGCTCCGCCCAGGGCTTCCAGGGAGTAATCATTTCGCCGGAATACACCGTGCCGTCCGCTGCCGTCCAGGTCTTCCCGGCTGGGACAAAGCGGTAGCCCTCAATGTAGGCGGCGCATTTACCGTCAAAGGCGGTTGTCTCCACGGCTGTCATCCCGTCCCCGGCCACGGTATGGCACTTGAAATCTGTGTTAATATAAATCGTCATACTCGTCACCTCACGTAAGCCACATCTTCGTAACATTTATTGTTACACCCCAGCTGGCTACCGCAAAACACTGGATATAACCCAACTCGATTGCGGATATATCAAGCACTGTGTCACTTGTTCCTATACCCGCAGACGCAATCCAGTTAGGTTCATTAGCAGCCACGTCTTTAATGCCTGTGACGCCAAACTTTCCGAAAGCCCTATCAGCAATGCAATGCAATTTTGTGAATCCTGTAAGATCAATGGCCTTTTGCGTCGATACAATTGGCCTGGAATTCGCAACTTTGAGTGTCAGCGTAGTTCCAATTTCCGTTTGGTTATTTCCGACCCATCCGCCGGTCACTGGCGTATACTGATTCCCGTTGTCAAACAGTTCCCCGTTCCACGCAAATGCAATCTGTACCCACTTGCCGCCCAGATACATATAAGTATCCGCCGCCACCCAGGCACCACCGGTGTACACATCCGTCCGGGCGATAATGCCCAAATACTCCGTCGCCCGAAACCAGATCAGCCCTTCGGCAGGCGCTTCCGGCGCAGCCTCTGCAAAGACGTACTTCTTCCCGGCCTTGTCGGATTTTACCCAGATCATATTCTCCTTTGGCTTCACCGGTTCCGTCAGTCCGGAGACAATGGTCAGTCCGGCGCCCGCACTGCCGTTCCCATACAAAAAGCACTGTCCCATTACCGCATCACCTCGATCTGAATGGGGATCGCCGTCTCCGGCTTGTCCCCGAAGCACGTAAACTGGATGCCGCCCGCCGCAGCTTCCGCCTTGCTCACGCAGCCCCAGGCCTCCCGCTGGGCCTTGGCCGTGGTGTTGTCCGCGTCA
>OIZP01000078.1_pt1 | contig 67396 bp, 96 predicted proteins | sample 1588531 | NCBI WGS metagenome assembly OIZP01 (sample SAMN03283283) | human gut metagenome | biome: human-associated habitat; material: feces | host: Homo sapiens | place: Peru | collected 2012
AGAGCACACGGTTCATACCCGTGGTGTCGCTGGTTCAAATCCAGTTCCCGCTACTGTAACGAAGACTGCGTGCTTAAGAAATTAGTACGCAGTTTTTTTACGCAAATTTACTGGTTATTGCTTATATCAAGCAAAGAAATAATAGTATTAAGGAGCAACTTGTGGTAATATAACAGATAATGATATAGAAAAAAGTTGTTGTCTTTCGTTTATATTTTAAAACGTGGCCAATAACAGAAATACGGAGGAAACAAGATGAATAAGAAAAGCGGATGTGCGCTCAGAATAGTACTTGGAGGTTATCTTACCTACCTGGGTATCAGAATCTTAAGTGAGATGATCCAGCAGCGTCCTAGCAATATGACACTTATGTCAGTACTGGCAGTTGTATTTATCCTGGTTGGAGTTGCTTATGCAGGGAATGCCATCTGTAAAACGTTTGAAATTGATATCAAAAAGCAGATTGCGAAGATGATAGCAAAGAGAAAAGCGGAGCAGAAACGAAAAGCAGAAGAAGCGGCAGCGGCGAAGGAAATGTCACAGGTAACAGAGAGCACAACGACAGAAGCATCAGAAGACGAAAAAGTATCAGACAATACAATGCCGACAATGCTTTCAGAAGAAGACAGGAAGAAGCTGGAAGACGCAGTGTCTAAGGCGGATTCCGAGGAAAAAACAATGCAAGACAGCAAGGATGAAGTTATAGAAAAAACAGCAGATTCAGATTCAACAGAAAACGAAGCAGTGGAAAAAACAGCATCAGAAGAAAAAGCAGAATCAGTAGAAAAACCGGTGACTACAACAGAATCAGAGGAAACACCGGACGAAGAAATAAAAGCTGAAGAAACAGCAACTGAAGAAACATCAGTTCAGGAAGAACTGACAGACACAAGAGTGGTAGATATTTTTGCAGAACTGAATGAAGAACCTGTTTCAGAAGATGCTGAAAATGATTTTGAGGAGAAATAATTATGCGTGTAGGTATGGGATATGATGTTCATAAGTTAGTTGAAGGAAGAAAACTGATCCTGGGTGGAGTTGAGATTCCTTACGAGAAAGGTCTCTTAGGACATTCAGATGCAGACGTTATGCTGCATGCCGTAATGGATGCACTGCTTGGAGCAGCAGCACTTGGAGACATTGGCCTTCATTTTCCGGATACAGATCCAAAATATAAGGGCGCATCTAGTATAAAACTGCTCGAGCACGTAGGCGGACTTTTGGAAGAAAAAGGTTATGTGATCGAGAATATTGATGCAACGATCATTGCGCAGCGTCCAAAGATGCGTCCGCATATTGATCAGATGCGGGAAAACATGGCGAAAGCGCTTAAAATTGACGTTGATCAGATCAATGTAAAGGCTACAACAGAAGAGGGCCTTGGCTTTACCGGAAGCGGCGAAGGAATCTCATCCCAGGCGATCTGTGCGATTGAAAAATTTATGAATTACAGTAGCGTGGATGTGATGGAGAAGCCTGCAGGATGTGGTGGATGCTGTGCGGGAAAATAAGATGAAGATTCGAAAGCTGGACCAATCAGAGCATGGGAAAACCAGGAGTTTGTGGGAACAGGTATTTTCAGAAGACAGTCAGGAATTTGTTGATTATTACTATTATATCAAGACAAAAGACAATACGATTTATGTAATAGAGGAAGACGATGAGATACGTGCGATGCTGCAGCTGAACCCTTATCAGGTAAAGTTACAGGAAAGTGTCGTTCCATCGGATTATATCGTGGGAGTTGCCACGCAGGCAGAATATAGAGGCAGAGGATATATGAGAAATCTTCTGATTCATGCATTGCAGGATCAGTATTCGCAGAAGATGCCATTTACCTTCCTGATGCCGGCGGCAGAAGCAATCTATTATCCTTATGATTTCCGATTTGTTTATGAACAGAAACAAATCGAGCTTGATGAAGCATTTTTTTCTGCAAGAAAAGAATATAAAAATGATGAATATAGAAATATATCACAAGAGCGGATTGTAGACCGTGATGCAAGATTTATGGATGCAGGGAAGATGGCGGTATTTGTTGAAGAGAATTTTTCGGATTGCTGGAATGTTGTTGCTTTAAGAAATGCGCAATATTATCAGACACAGATTCTCGAACAACAGAGCGAGTTTGGCGGGATGCGGCTTGTCTTTGAAGAAGAGAAGCTGGTCTGTATCTATGCATATGCGAAAGAAGAGGGGCTCGAGATCAGGGAACCACTTTACCTGGAAGGAAAAGAAGATCTCTTCTGGGCGTCGGTGGATGGTCTTAGAGAACCGGAAGAAAAGGTTTCGGTTTATGGGCTTAAGGAAGCACCTGACTGGCCAGATGATGAAACGCCTGCATATAAAGAAAAACCGCTTATTATGATCAGGATCGTTCATTTACAGAAACTATTTTCTAAAATGAAAATCCCGTCAGAATGTGAGATTCATTGCTCTTTTGCGGTAATTGATCCGATTCTTCATAAGAACAGCAGGATCTGGAAGCTCGATAGCTCGAAAGGAGAAGAAAGCCTGAATGTGTCTGAAACGGAAGATTCACAGGGAGTACTTTCAATTGCAGCATTGACAGAAATATTGTTTGGATACAAAACTCCTAAAGAAATACGTACAGAGGAAAATGTGATTCTTACAGAAGAACTAGAGGAAGAACTGAGGAAACTTCAGAACTTCTGTCCAATATTTTTGAATGAGATTGTCTGAATAAAATGTTAAAATGCAGTTGATCGGCAGAGATAATAGTTGACAAAAAATGATTTTTTGCATAAGATAATAGAGATGTTGAAAACAATAAATATTGGTAATAGAATTGAGAAAGACAAAGAACGGGAAGAGTAACAGAGATTTGGACTCATAGAGAGAAGGTGTCACCGGCTGAAAGCACCTTTGAGAGAAGAAACTGTGAAGTGCCCCCGGGAGTCGATCCTGTGAATAGAGTAGCAGGGTACGTCAGGCACACGTTACGTGCGTGAAAGTGAAAGAAGTTATACTTCTTTTATTAGAGTGGAACCGCGGATAGAACTTCGTCTCTAGATTGAGACGAAGTTTTTTGTATATTAGGAAAGTCCCTTTCCTAATATATAAAAAACGCTCCGTTCAGGATGCGCACTGCGGCGTACTAAGTGCATTCTTGAATCAGAAAGGAATGATAAATATGGGAATGATATCTTATGTCAAACAGGAGATAGAGGTGATCCGAGAGCGAGATCCTGCGATCAAATCAAACATGGAAGTATTTTTGTACCCAAGCTTTAAAGTAATCTTAAGCTACAGAGTGGCGCATAAGCTTTACCTGAAAAAGCATTATTTCTGGGCACGCTGGATTTCTCAGAGAGCAGCGCGTAAGACAGGGATTGAGATTCATCCGGGTGCAACAATTGGAAAGGGACTTTTTATCGATCATGGAACAGGTGTGATCATCGGAGAAACTACGATCATCGGAGATAATGTAACACTGTATCAGGGGGTTACGCTTGGCGGTACCGGAAAAGAACAGGGAAAACGTCATCCAACGTTGAAAGATAATGTTATGGTGAGCGCCGGCGCAAAGATCCTGGGTTCTTTTACAATCGGAGAAAATTCTAAGATCGGAGCTGGTTCTGTAGTGCTTGAAGAGGTTCCACCGAACTGTACAGTTGTCGGTGTGCCGGGACGAATCGTCCGCATGGACAACAAGAAAGTCCCAAGAAGTGATATGGATCAGGTACATTTACCGGACCCGGTACTTACAGATATTCGAGAACTGCAGGAAGAGAATATAAAACTTCACAAACGTTTGGAATCTATGATAAAATATATGCGATGTGTGGAGAAAGAAAATAAGGAGAGTAAGAACGATGAAGATTTATAATACAATGTCAAAAAGAAAAGAAGAGTTTGTTCCTCTAGAGGAAGGAAAAGTAAAGATGTATGTATGCGGTCCGACTGTATATAATTACATCCATATTGGAAATGCAAGACCAATGATCGTGTTTGATACTGTCCGCAGATATTTTGAATACAAGAATTATGATGTGAATTATGTATCTAACTTTACGGATGTCGATGACAAGATTATCAAGAAAGCAAACGAAGAAGGCGTTACAGCAGAAGAAATCTCACAGCGTTACATTGCAGAGTGCAAGAAAGATATGGACGGCATGAATATTGAGCCGGCAACAAAGAATCCGCTTGCAACAGAAGAGATTGACGGTATGATCAGCATGATTGAGACACTGATTGAGAAAGGCTACGCATACGAGAAGAACGGAACGGTATATTACCGTACAAGAAAGTTCAAAGATTATGGTAAATTATCCCATAAGAACCTTGATGATCTTCAGTCAGGCGGACGTGCCCTTCTTGTAAGCGGTGAGGATGAGAAAGAAGATTCTCTGGATTTTGTTCTCTGGAAACCGAAAAAAGAAGGCGAGCCTGCATGGGTTTCCCCATGGGGTGAGGGACGTCCGGGATGGCACATTGAGTGCTCAGAGATGTCCAAGAAATATCTTGGTGAGCAAATCGATATTCATGCAGGTGGGGAAGACCTGATCTTCCCACATCATGAAAATGAAATTGCGCAGAGTGAAGCAGCGAACGGAAAAGAGTTCTCCAGATACTGGATGCATAACGGGTTCCTGAACATTGATAACCGTAAGATGTCCAAGTCTCTTGGAAATTTCTTCACAGTTCGCGAGATCAGTGAGAAGTATGACCTTCAGGTACTTCGTTTCTTCATGTTAAGCGCACATTACAGAAGTCCACTGAACTTCAGCGCTGAATTGATGGAAGCAGCAAAGAGCGGACTTGAGAGAATCATTACAGCAGCTGATCGTCTGAAATTCCTTATGGGAAGCGCGAAGACAGAAGATATGGCAGAGACAGAAGCAGAGAAGTTTGCAAAGTCAGCAGAATATGTTGGAAACTTTGAGAGCGCTATGGATGATGACTTCAATACAGCAGATGCGATCGCTGCAGTATTTGATCTTGTAAAATTCATTAATACGATGACAGACGAAGACAGTTCCAAAGAGTATCTTGAGAATCTGTTTGACCGTCTGGTAAGACTGACAGAAGTACTTGGAATTATTGTTGATAAAGAAGATGAGATTCTTGATTCTGACATTGAAGCATTGATCGCTGAGCGTCAGGCAGCAAGAAAAGAGAAAAACTTTGCAAGAGCAGATGAGATTAGAGATGAGCTTCTTGCGAAAGGTATCGTTCTGAAAGATACAAGAGAAGGAGTACAATGGAAAAGAGCATAACAGCAGGTTTAGAAGAGTATATCCGGACAATTCCCGGTATGAAAGAGATTGATGCAAAGCAGTGTTCCCCACTGGTTCTTGCTTATGTGGGAGACTGTGTTTATGATCTGATCATTAAGACGATGGTGGTCGGCCGTGGAAACAGGCCGGTCCACCGTCTCCATGAAGAGACAAGCCAGTATGTGCAGGCATCAGCACAGTCCTTTATGATGCGTTCCATGCAGGAGCATCTGAATGAGGAAGAACATGGAGTTTACCGGAGAGGAAGAAATGCACGATCTGTGTCTCCGGCAAAGAATCAGTCAATTACAGATTACAGAAGAGCGACAGGTTTTGAGGCATTGATCGGACATTTATATCTGACAGGTCAGTATGAACGACTGACAGAGCTTGTAAGTATCGGACTTGAAAGCATTGAAAAAGAGATAAAGGAAAAAGGAGCAGAACATGCAGGAAAATAGAGAACAGGGAACAGAGACATTTGTAATTGAAGGAAGAAATGCCGTACTGGAAGCATTTCGTTCCGGACGTACGATTGACAAGATTTATGTTCTTGACGGATGCCAGGACGGACCGGTAAGAACAATTGTACGTGAAGCGAAAAAACACGGATCTCTGATCAATTTTGTTACAAAAGAAAGACTTTCCCAGCTCTCAGAGACAGGGAAGCATCAGGGCGTGATCGCGCATGCGGCAGCATATGAATATTCTACGATCGACGATATGCTTAAGCTGGCAGAAGAGAGAGGCGAAGCTCCGTTTCTGATTCTTTTAGACAATATTGAAGATCCGCACAATCTTGGCGCGATCATTCGTACAGCGAACCTTGCAGGTGCACATGGAGTCATTATTCCAAAGAGAAGAGCAGTTGGTCTGACAGCGACAGTTGCGAAGACATCTGCCGGAGCTTTGAATTATACACCGGTCGCAAAGGTGACGAATCTTGTGAAGACAATGGAAGAACTCAAGGAAAAGGGACTCTGGTTTGTATGTGCTGATATGGATGGCGAGCAGATGTATGACCTGAACCTGACAGGACCGATCGGTCTTGTGATCGGAAATGAAGGTGAGGGTGTTGGCCGCCTTGTGAAAGAAAACTGTGATTTCGTTGCAGGAATTCCAATGAAAGGTCAGATTAATTCTCTGAATGCATCTGTGGCAGCAGGTGTTCTTGCTTATGAGATCGTAAGACAGAGGATTTCGCAGAAATAAATATGAGTATTGCTCGAAAAAAGAGTGATAACAGGTGATAATCGGATGAGTAAGTATGACAGAATGACAGATGAGCAGCTTTTATGTGATTACAAAAATGGAAATCAGGAGATTATGGATTACCTGATGGTGAAATATAAATCCATGGTAAGGAAGAAAGCGCGTGCAATGTATCTGTTGGGGGGAGAGAACGAGGATCTGATCCAGGAAGGAATGATCGGTCTGATCAAAGCAGTGCGGGATTTTGATGTAACGCAGAAAACATCATTTTCAAGTTTTGCAGAACTTTGTGTCTCCAGACAGATGTACTCGGCAATTGAGGCATCAAATCGAAAAAAGCATCTGCCTTTGAATTCTTATGTTTCGTTATATGAAGACAGTGAACAGGTAGGAGAGGGGAGAAGTCTTCCTTTGATTGACACGATAGAATCATCGAAGGAGAATGATCCGGAAGTTCTTTATTTTGGAAAAGAATATACAGAAGCTTTTGCGGAGCAGCTCAAAGAATTGCTCAGTCCATTAGAAAATCATGTTCTTTATCTGCACTTGATGGGAACGGATTATCGGACGATTGCGGAATTACTTGGAAAGAGTCCGAAGTCAGTGGACAATGCACTTCAGAGAATCAAGACAAAAGCACAAAAGATTCTGCCGTAAAGGAGAAATACGGATGAAGAAAAAATACAATTACCTTTTGGCACTTGCAGTCTTTCTGGTGATCATGATCTGCTTTAACAAATTCGGATACATCATTTCTTATCTGGCCGCAATTGGCGGGTCTCTGGTTATGGGAAACAATGGAACAATGGTGGTTTATGAGTTCCTGATGAGTCATTTGAATCTGGTATCGGCAATTTTGTACCTTATGGTTCTGCCTATTCCTGCTTTATGGTATTATCTTGCTTTTCAGTTGTGTGAAGGAGGAATCCATGCAATCCCAGGCAAATGCAGAAGAGTCGGATTGGACGGATGCGTTTTAATCGCGCTGTTTACTTTTGGCATGATACACGTGACCAGTATTATACTGGCAATTGTAGCACGGTCACTTCCGGATGCGATGGATAATTATCAGAATCTGATAGAAAATTCCGGTCTGACAGAATACTCGCTGATGTGGGTTTTCAGTACATTGATTCTTCCACCTCTTGTGGAAGAAATGATTTTCCGGGGTTTGATTCAGAAATATCTTGAACGTGCTGGAATGCATTGGATCCTGGCGAATGTTGTACAGGCGGTTCTGTTTGGAGTGTTCCATCAAAATCTCGTACAGGGAATTTATGCGGCACTTTTGGGGTTTGCACTTGGATTTGTGGCGCATCGCTATAACACCCTGGCGGCATCCATGCTGATGCACATGTTCTATAATCTGATGGGAACGCTGATCGTAGATCTTGAGAGCAGATTCCTTCCGGCAATAGTAATGGGAATGATTATCCTGATCAGTATTCCGATGACAGTGAGTGCTGTGACGTTGATTTGCCTGACAACAAATAATAAAAAAACAGAGGTTTGAAAAGATGAGATTTGTAATACAAAGAGTAACAGATGCATCTGTTACGATTGATGGTGAGATATCCGGAAAGATTGGAAAAGGGTATCTTGTTTTGATTGGAGTGGCAGATACAGACACAAAAGAGATTGCAGACAAAATGATACGAAAAATGATCGGACTTCGTATTTTTGAAGATGAACAGGGAAAAACAAACCTTTCGCTTGCTGATGTGGACGGAGGTCTTCTTCTGGTTTCACAGTTTACGTTATATGCAAACTGTAAGAGAGGAAACAGACCAAGCTTTATCGAAGCAGGAAAACCGGATATGGCGAATGAGATGTATGAATATATCATTGAAAAATGCAGGGAATCAGTGGATGAAGTACAGACCGGAGAGTTTGGAGCTGATATGAAGGTTCAGCTGCTCAATGACGGGCCATTTACCATTTTGCTGGATTCAGATCAGCTTTAACTTGACAATCAAACTCAAGTAGTGTATATTTAATTTTGCGTTCTGCTGGAACGCAATAAGCTGTCTTGGCGCAGTCGGTAGCGCGTCGCCTTGGTAAGGCGGAGGTCGGGGGTTCAAGTCCCCTAGACAGCTTTGAACCTTTCCCCGGAAACGCCCGTAAATGCGGTGCTTCCGGGGTTTTTCTTTTGCGAAAATTCCAAAAGGGGGCAAAAAGGGGGCAGACTATAAAATTTTCAATTCTTTCAACTGCTCATTTCGTTTGCTTTCCAACTTCTGCGTAACGTGTAAATAAATTTCTCTTGTGACCTTACTGTCATTATGTCCAAGTCTTTTTGAGATGCTGTCGATATCAATTCCCTGTTCCATAAGCAGACTTGCGTGTGTATGTCTTAGCGTGTGTGGTGTGATGCTTCTACCGATAGCTTTCATGGAATTTTCCTTGAGGTATTTGTTGTAAGCGAAGTGGTCAATGTGCTCACGAACTGTACCAGTGAACAATAGGTTACTAAACTGTATCACATTGTCGTTCTGAGCCATTCTCAGTGCCTTTCTACAGACTTTTGCCAGTTCGTCTTGAATATATACGTCTCGGATAGAAAAGTCCGTCTTTGGGGTTGTTACGATGTCATTGTTGACATCATAGGTTTTCGTGACATGGATCACACGCTTTCTCAAATCAACATCTGATTTCTCAAGCGCAGCAGCTTCGCCGAATCGGAGACCAGACAGGACGAGGAATTCTGTTAGCACTTTCCATTTTTCTACTTTCATCTCATCAAGCAACAATTCCACTTCGCTGGACTCAAGAAATTTGTCTTCAATCTTCTTACGGTGAGAAACATCTTTAAACCGTTCAATCTTGTCGAGATAGGAGATATCTTCAATGTAATCATTACGGTATCCCCATCTTAGCAGAGCCTTGAGCCTCACCATCCATTCGTTGAGTGTTCCAGGAGTTCTGCCAGTAGCGAGAAATCGTTCTCTGATATATCCTGCATTTAACTTCGATACAATGGTAGATGGTCCGAGAATCTTTGCAATAGACTTACACGCTCCACAATTCCTGTTGTACGTAGACTGCTTAACTGTCCTCAGCTGTTCAGCATTGTATAGCTCCGTGAGTTCCTTTAAGGTAAGGTCTTTTTTCTGTGTTGATGCTGTCTTTAGTTCCTGATCAATGCGCTCTTGGAGTGTAGCAGCTGCCAACTTGCGATTCTTTGCAGTATTTTTTGGCATGGAAATTGAGACTCGTTTAACTTTTCCAGTCATTGGATCTGTGTAGCGTTCAATAAATTTAAATCCTGATTTTCTTTCTTCGACCCACATAATCATCTTCCTTTCTATATTTAAGTACAAAAATAACAGCCCCACAACAGAACAACAGTTCTGCTTGTATGACTGCCCCGAAGATGATACAATATTATTGCTTCATATAATCTGCACCGCTCTTCGGAGTTTGGTGCGTCAACCGTTCCTTTACCAGAGGAGCGGTTTTTTTATCTAATTTTCTCTGTTTACAAATTCACTACACACATCTCTTAATTCTGTATACAGTTCATCTGTAAGTTCTTCACCGGCATATTGTCTTGCCAGTAGTTCTTTCCCATAAGTTTTTAATTCTGTATCAGATAACGAAGAAAGCTTATTATCATAAGTGTATTCTTTTATATTCATAACAATCCCCTCCTAACTTTCATTCCCTACGAATGTAACACTGTCAGGTAACATTCTCACCGGAATAGTAGTAGATGAAGAGAATGTATGATTTTCGCTATCTCTATAACCTTCGTTCATTTTAAACGATGATCCATGTGGATCCAATACTACATATCCGAATATCGTTTTATGAATCTCAATCTCGTCACTAGAATCATACGTTCCACTTATTTCCACTCTTAATTCGTACGGATATTCAATCTCTTGATACGGCTCGCTTTCGTGATTATATGCCTTAACCGAGATATTTGTCACAGTAAAACTGAGGTTTTTATCATAAGTGAATGTATACGGAAGATCATTGGCAACAGCAATAATAGTTCCATCTTCAATCTTAGGATATTCTTCAGGCTTACTTTCGGATGGCTTCTGCTCGTTAGATGGTTTTGTTTCCTCTGACGGTTTCTGCTCCGGAGCTACTACAGTAGTATATGTATTATAGTATTTCTTTTCTGTTATTGGCTGACGAACAACTTCTGTCTTTACTGTCTCAGTACTCTTGTTATTCTTTAACTCTTCTTTTACGGATGCCATAATTGAATTAAACAGTTCTTCTTTCTCTGCATCTGTCAGTTTATCGATTTCTCCAAATTTTGTTTGAATCTGCTCATCAACCTTTTTAAGCAGTTCAGACTGAAATGTTTCATTGTTATCAGCAATAGCCTGTTCGATTCGCTTATCGATATCCTCCATCGATAATTGATCCGTCTGTTCACTGGAAGTACATCCACACAACGTGCATCCAATCATAGACAATGTTAGCAGGATCGCTACAATTTTCTTTTTCATAAGCTTTTCCTTTCTTTTACGAGCCTGTCCTTTTAAGTGCACCACACGCTTTATATAAATCCCTTCCGGGAGTTATATCCTTATTTTGTTAATTCATCATATTGGTCACGATTTTCCTTGTCATCTTCCTTTTTGAGTTTATAATTCTGACTCTTAATTCTGCGAAGACGATCACTTTCATCCATCCTAGCTTTTTGTTCTAATGTCTTTTCCTGTTTATATTGTTCCTTGTAGAATTGAATCAGCGCGCCTCTTTCTTCTTTAGATAAGCTGGTTGATTTAGCTTCTTCATCCTTGATGATATCTTGTATCGGCTCTTCTATAATCTCTGCTACAGGCTTGCTAGTTACTGGTTGAGTATCTTCTATTTCAAATTTGGGAGGACTATATATCACTTTTCTATTAGCAACATGGTCCGATGTGAATTTCATATCAGTAGGAACAGCTGTTTCCTTTTTCACAATCTTATATCCGCAACATGGACAGAACTTAGAATTAATATCTATTACAGAACCACAAGCTGAACAAATCTTTTCCTTTCTTTGTTCTTTTGGCATTGGATCAATTTTGGGTTGCTGCGGAATCAATGAAGAACCGCAAGCTGTGCAAAATTTACAACTGCTTGCTATCACGGATCCGCAGAAAGGACAGTTCATCATGTCCTGTTTTACTGTCTCTTTTTTCTTCTTTGTCAGATATCGAATCAGTGGGTATGGAATAAGCATAACCCACCCAGAAAGAAGAAATAGCGAATCAAGAAAACTGTCAGATGGTCTTGTAGGTATGCATATCACATAGAACCAAAGAATAAACCATCCAAAGAAAATAGCAATAGTTATATTCCTATAGAAGCGAGAAGTGCGTATAACTTTAGGGACTGGATTCATTTTTATGAATAACTTCTTCTGTGCCTTTTTCCATGCTTTACGAGCCATCTTCCTCTGTCTCTTTTCTTCTTTATGAAGCATCTTTAACTGTTTCTTTCTGTTTTTAGCAGCTATTTTTGCTCGCTTACGGTTATACATTCCGTGTGCGAGCATTCTTTTTATGTAATGATATTGGCTAGGTCTCATATAATAACCTCGCAATTACAGTTCTTTGAATTTCATAATCATTTCATTATATCCAGACAAGCGCGCTATTTGTTCTCTGGGCATTCCAGGATTCTCATAGATCAGTTCATCTGGTATCAACAGTTCTGCTGCAAAAGTATTCGCTTCAATTTCCATCTTGGAAGTCAGCAGAAGAGTCTTATTTCTAATGAAATAACAATTTTCCTTTCGGTGCATAATTGAATGAGCAAGTTCGTGAGCCATGACAAGAGTTCTTTCATGTTCCTCTAAATCTTCGTTAAGGAAGATGCACTTGTGGTTCTTGAGGAACATATAGCATCCAGCACGTGATCCAAGCGGACCGGTTTGAACTTCAACATTCAGATATTCTGCAAGACTAAAAGGGTTTCTAGTATCATATTTTTTGACGTAATAAGCAACTAAGTGCTTAACATCATGTGCTTTCAATTGCAACACCTACTTCTTGTTCTTGTTAGGATTGTATTTTTCCTTATTGATAGGTTTCAACCGGCGCATCATTAATTCGATCTGTCCAAGAAGCAGTTCTGTGTCTTCTTCCGGAATAGGTTCACCCTCGTAAGAGAGCGGACCATCTGCACCATTCATTAATTTTCCACGGAGATTCTCTAAATCCTTTGCAATGTCTCTTTCGTCTTTGGAAGTAATTGCATAAGGATCCTCTTTCTTTTCTTCGCCAGTCATCAGATAGTCGACCGTTACATTAAAGTAATCAGCAATCTGTTTTATCTTAGCAGCATTAGGTGTACTGCTTCCCAGTTTACTAATATATCCCTTCCCAAAACCAAGAGTTTCTTCTAGCTTGTTCATTGATATGCCATGTGACTTACACAAGCTTTTAATACGTTCTTTCATAGTTTTATATCCCTTTCTGAAAAAATCGCAAAAACCTCTTGACATTCTGAATATATCGCGTATAATAAAATTATAAGTTCTGAAAAAATCGCAAAAATAAATCGGAATGTCAATGTGCTATTTATTTGTTTGTGGTAATTCGAATTATAGGATATTTTCAGAAGATAGTCAATAGAATTTGGCGATATTTTCAGAACTTGCGAAAAATAATATTGGAGGTGAAAATTTGATTTACGAAAATATTTGCAAAATGGCAAAAAAGCGTGGAATCTCTATCAATAAGCTTGAAGAAAAAGCAGGACTATCAACAGGGAGTATTTGCAAATGGGGAAAAAGCGTAAGCCCTACAGTAAAAAGTATAAAAAAAGTATCTGATATTTTGGACTGTACAGTTGATGATCTAATTTCCGAGAAGAAGTCAAGAAAGAAGCAGTAAGAAAGGAAATGGCAAATGCAGATGACAAAAGCACAAGCCGTTGCAGAACTGGAACGTATCCAAGAATTGCTTCCTCTAATTGCTGAAGCTGTCAAAGAAGAACGAAAGCCAGTGAACAGATACGCAAAGACATCTTATTTTAAAGAAGCTTACGGTCAATCAATGGGAACTGTTAAGAATCGGAAATACGGAATCATGAATCAGATCAAGCTAGGTCGGTATCCAAAAGATGCGATCATTGACAGATACATCGACAAAGCGGTCTACGCAGATTACAACCGGTTCTTCAAACATCTTGAAGGTGCTACGAAAAAGTATGTGCCTGAATATGATCCGGTAGAAGCAATGGTGTTAGTAAGAAAAATGGAAGGCAGAGAAGAACATGAACTGTCGCAATTGTAGAAAAAGAAAACACTGCATAGAGAGAAGCAGAGGTTATCCGTGTATATCTTACAAGAGAGAAGGTGAGAAAAATGAATCAGATCGATATGATCGACATCCAAAGAAGAGCAATCCAGATAGTTAATACCAAGAGACAGCCAAGAAGAATTGAGCATGATGACAGAGAAGAAAAAAAGTCTGCTGTTAAGACCGTAGTTGCGATGGGATTGGTAATCTTCTTAAGTATCGCAACATGGGTTATCTTCGGATATTAAAATAAGCGCCCGGGAAAGACGGCAAATCTTTAGGCGCTTAGGTAATTAACCAACTTAATAATAGCAATTTAAAAAGGAGAAAGCAATGAAAAAAAGATAATTTTACCATAACTTTGGATAAGCTGAACGCAATCATTCCAATATTTGCATCAGAGTTTTGTGACATGTATGGTGTCAAAGACGAAGATTTGATTATGAAAGCATCAGCATACATTTTCGCAAACGTAGAACGGTACGTGCATGGAGATAGAGACGTTGACGAAAAACTTCTTGCAATTAGCACACTTGTTCTGCAATTAGTACAAGAACTGCCACTGTGAAAGGAGAAAGCAATGTTATTAGAAAAAACAGTAGAAGTAGGTGTTTCTAAATTTGAAGAGCTGTGCAAAGCGGATGCACGAATGGAAACGCTCAAAGCTTACATCAGCAATGAAGAAAACGGATATATCAAGCTGGACACAGTGAAAGCAATTATCGGACTTCCGGTTAAGCGCGAAGAACCTTCAGTTTGGGATCATGAGGAACTGTCCTTTGATGAATTAGGAATCACACAGCACAAGATGCACAAGAGACTTGCGGATAATTACAATGCGGAGGAAATGAAAGATGAACGAACTGAAATTTAATGTGGTACAGAGTATTGGAGAAATCACAGCTAACTTTGATGAATTTAAGAACCAGGTATCACAGGAACTTGAGAAATATAAAAGTAAAGAGTTTACGGAAGATACAAAAAAGGATGCGAAGAAAGACCTCGCAGAGCTGAGAAAGAAAAAGGCAGCAGTAAACGAAAGAAGAATTGAAGTAAAGAAAGAATATATGAAGCCTTATGATGAGTTCGAAGCTAAGGTAAAGGAACTTATCACATTGATTGATGAGCCAATCACACTGATTGATTACAAGGTAAAAGAGTTCGAAGAGAAGCGCATCAATGAACGTAAAGAAGAGATCCTGCTTGCTTATGAAGAAATTGTGCCAGGCGAATTACAGGATTACATTCCATTGGAGCGTATCTACGGAAAGAAGTGGACGAATGCCGGCACAAAAATGAAAGACATTAGAGAAGAACTTGCTGGCAAAGTTGCAATCACAAACGCTGATATCACTGCAATCAAAGCCATGAGATCAGAAAAAGAAGAAACTGCTCTCAACATCTATATGGAAAACAACAATCTGGCATCAGCAATTAAGTATCTTAGTGATTACGAAATTCAGAAAGCAGAGATCCTTAAGAGAAAAGAAGCAGAAGAAGCTGCCAGAAGAGAAAGAGAATTGGAAGCTGAAAGAGAACGCATCCGTCTTGAAGAACGTAGAAGAATTCTCGAAGAAGAGGAAATCAAGAGAAAAGCGGAGAAAGAGACTGTTGAAAAGCTGAAAGAAGTAGATGAGGAACAGGCAAGATTCTTGAGCAGCGAAGAGTCTAAGAAGGTAATTTACACCGTTGTTGCTACAGAAGAGGAACTTAAAGATATCGAACAGGCAATGACAAGCTTTGGTGTTTACTTCGAAAGGAAGGATGTTTGATGGAGATTGGAGAAAAGTTATCCAAACTGCAGCAGGATATGAAAGTCCCCAAAGATCAATATAACAAATTTGGTAAATTCTATTATCGAAATGCGGAGACGATTCTTGCTGAATTTAAGAAATATGAAAAGGATTTAAAGGTCTTTCTGACGCTAAAAGACGAAATTGTGGAAGTTGTTGGGAAGGTGTATATAAAAGCCACAGCAACTTTGGTTGATTGCGAATCAGATGAGGAGATTTCTGTAACTGCTTATGCGAGAGAATCAGAGGAAAAGAAAGGAATGGATGAAGCGCAGATTACTGGATCAGTATCCAGCTATGCAAGAAAATACGCATTGAATGGTTTGTTTCTTTTGGATGATGTGAAAGATCCTGATTCTGATGAATATGAAAAGCAGAAGAATCAAGACAAGTCTGATCAGAAAGATGGGAAGAGTACAAGCAGCAATATAAAGATTAATCAAAATCATATTAATTCTCTTCGGAGTTTGTTTACTGAAAATGGAATTGATGAAAGTAAAGTACTTGTATTGTATAAAGTGCAGAAAATAGAAGCGCTGACGATTAACCAGTATAAGAATGCTTTTGATCACGTAAAAGAGTTGAAGGAGAGTTGTAGTGTATAAATGAAGTTCACCGGAAAGTTAAAAGAGCCAATTATTGACTTTGCTACACGGAGGCTGACCATTCTATTTGAGCCAAATGAGGACTTTCTTGAGACTTACGAGGAATTGAAAGGCAAAGAGGTTTTAAGCCTTGAAATAAAGCCATACAGGAAGAAAAGAAGTCTTGATGCTAATGCTTACTACTGGGTACTACTCACCAAGCTTGCAAAGGTAATGAACACATCTAATGCAGAAATGCATAACTTGATGCTGATTCACTACGGAGAGCCGGAGATCATTGAAGGAAAGCCGATATACATGACAGTACCGGATACGGAAGATGCGGAAAAGAAAGTGATGCAAGCAACAGAATATCATCTGATGCCAACATCACAAGTAAGGCAAGGCTTGGACGGTATCATGTACAGAACGTACAAGTTGTTGAGAGGTTCAAGTACCTACGATACATCAGAGATGGCAAGGCTCATTGATGGACTTATTACAAGTTGCAAAGAAGCAGGACTTTCAGCATCAGAGATTGCCACACCGGATGAAAAGAGATTACTGAAAGAAAGGTATGGCGTGGATATTGGCTAAACGATTGAAAAGTGTGTTCACCGATGATATGGACCACTGCTACTTCACTGGATATCCTTATCCACACATACACCATATCTTTTGTGGCAGCAGAAGAAAGATATCTGAGAGATACGGATTTGTGATTCCCCTTGCTCCGCATCTCCATGAATTCCAAAAGGGGAGTGTACATGACAATCCGAATCACGGTTTGGACTTGGAGCTTAAGCAGATGGCTCAACGATATTTCGAAGAGCATATAGGCAGCAGAGAAGAGTTCAGAGAGGTATTCGGAAAGTCTTGGCTATAACTGGTATTAACCTAGCGGATAAGGTTGATATATAAACTCCTAATGGCTGACTGAACAGCATGTCACAATCCTTTTCAAAAGCCATGATGATTCGTCTCCTCGGCTTGTCCGGGGAGAGAAAGGAGAACAATGCAGACTTACGATATTGACATATTAGATTACATCAGAACCGGACATGACAGAGCAATTACAAGAGCTGAGCTGTCTGATCTGACCGGTATAGACGATAGAACAATTAGAGACATGATCCATTATGCAAGACGAGATATACCAATTCTCAACATGCAAGATGGAAGAGGGTACTTCGTTCCAGACATGAACATCTTAGAAGAGAGAATGATGCTGATGAAGTACATCAGACAAGAAGAAAGCCGGCTGAAGAGTATCGGCTGGGCACTAAAAACAGCAAGGCGAACAGCCAAGAATTGCAACATGGAGGTAGACACAGATGAACTCAAACCGAAAAGGGAAAGAGGGAGAAAGAGAGTTAGCAAATCTGCTTAAAGCACATGGATATGATTGCCGAAGAGGACAGCAGTTCTGCGGATCCAATGGAGATGCAGATGTAGTTGGTCTTCCTGGCATCCATATCGAGTGTAAGAGAGTAGAGAAACTTAATATTGATACCGCTATGGAGCAGTCCGTAAACAATGCCAGAGAGGGTGAAATACCTACTGTGATGCATAGGAAGAATCATAAGCCGTGGTTAGTTACCTTGCCGTTTGAAAACTTTATAGAAATGTACAGGAAGTGTGGAACGAAATGCAAGGATGGGTAAAGATTCACAGAGATCTGCTAGACAATGAGCTGTGGAGTGACAAACCTTTTACTAAAGGTCAAGCATGGATTGACTTGCTTCTACTGGCGAATCATAGAGATAAAAATGCACTGTTAGGAAACTGTACAGAACTGGTCGAAAGAGGTTCACTTATCACTTCTGAACTCAAATTAATGGAGCGTTGGGGGTGGGGAAGAAAGAAAGTCAAACTCTTTTTAAACTTCTTAGAAAGTCAAAAGATGATAGAACGAAATGCGAACAACAAAAGAACAGCTATAACCATTGTAAATTATGGGTTTTATCAAGATTGCGACTTAGAAAAGGAACAGCAAAAGAACAGCAAAGGAACAGCAAAGGAACAGCGTAGGGACAGCAAAGGAACAGCAAAGGAACAGCGTAGGGACAGCACAGGAACAGCAAAGGAACACAAACAAGAAAGAAAGAAGGAAAGAAGGAAAGAATATATAGATACTAACGTATCTATAAAGCAGCATAGCATTCAATCCATCATCGATGCATGGAATCAGCTAGAGCCTTACGGTATCAAAATGATTTACCGGATCAATCAAGGCTCTAAGAGATGTACTTCACTGATTGCCTTACTTGAGCAATTCGGAGAAAAGAAAGTGATACAAGCTGTTGATAAGGTCAAACAGAGTGACTTCCTTCAGGGAAAGACAGATACAAGGTTCTCACTGAACTTTGATTGGTTCATCAATCCGAACAACTTTGTGAAGGTGCTTGAAGGAAAGTATGATGAACGGCACGATAAGAAACTAACGAAGAACAATAACAACTTTGAGAGACGGCATTATGACATGGATGATCTGGAAAGTAAGTTGCTAGGAAGGTGATTAAGAATGGCAGAAGCAAATAAAGGCTGGGCGGTATGCTCAGTCTGTGGAAAAGAATTTGAGATAGTCGGCAACCGGAAGAAGTGTTGTAGCAAGGCTCGCGGAGAAGAAAGAAGCCGAAGACAGTGTTGCGAGAGAGGAAAGGCAAGATACAGAGCCTTGAGTCCTGAACAGAAAAAGGAACTGGCAATGAAACGAAAGCAAGCCAAACCGAAGAAAGTAAAAGGCGCAAAAGAACCGAAGTACCGAAGCGAATTAGTAAGAGTCGCAGCTGAAGCAAAGCAGCATGGCATGAGCTACGGAGAATATGTTGCGAAAAGCGAAAGGAGAAGAGATGGGGAAAACGATTGATGCAGAAGAGTTTCTTTCATGGCTGAATGAAGCTGAGGAAGAACTAAAGGGAGAAAGAGCGGATGAGCTGAACCCTGATCGCAAGGATGAAGGGATTCTGCTCACAACAGAGACTGTCAGAAAGTATGTCGAGAGCATGTGCAAGATTGACGATGCTGACAGTGAGCGTGGATGGATACCAGTGACGGAAAGACTTCCGGAATACGAAAGAGATGTATTACTCACACTTGAGGCAAAGAGCGGATCCGGATACAGAGCTTACAGCATCGGATGCTACATCCAAGTATTTGACGAGGACACAGAAAAGCACTGGCTTGACAGACAGTATGGATATCTAGAGTGGGATAAATACTCAAACGGACACGGTGGATGCTCACTGTACAGAGTTACAGCATGGATGCCGATTCCGAATCTGTACAAGGGATAAAGACCATGAACAGACAAGAGAAAGAGGATCAGGCTCAACTTGAGTACCTGAGACGATGGAAAGAGAAGAAACAGAAGAAACAGAAGAGAAAGAATCTGTCAGAAAAACTGAGAAAGAGAGGCACGAAATGAAATACAAAGTTGGAGACAAGGTAAAAGTCAGGAGTGATTTAAAAAATATGGTGCTGTATGGTGGTTTATATGCAGTTGATGAAATGTTAAAGAAAAAGATCGTAACGATTACATCCGTGCATGATGATTACTACGAAGTTGTAGAAGATGACTATAAGTGGACAGACGGAATGCTTGAAGGATTAGTCGAGGAAGAACTGACAGCGGAAGAAGCAATCAAAATTCTAGCTGAGATGTGTAGTGTGCCTTGTGGAAAATGTCCAATCAGTAAAGAAAAAGGTGTTTTTGATTGCAGAACTTTCAGGAAAGAATATCCTGACAAAGTACTTGAAATCCTCAAACAGCAGAAAAAAGAGCATGAGAAGAAAGAGGCTGAGACGGAGTTTACGTGGTGTGTGCTGATTATCGAAGCTGATACTCATACCTTGAAACACGAAGAAAAGGTTGGAACTGATTTCAAATCAATAGATGCGAAAAAGGCAGAAATCCTTAAGAAATACTGTTCAGAGCATGATGGAAAATATTATGCAATCAGCGAGCGCAGATGCGTAGTAAAGGAGTAGCCATGAACACAGGAGAAAAGATAGATTACATGATTCAGTGTTTGAAAGTCGCAAAAGCTGAATATGAGTACACGGCTGATTACATTGCAAATCAACCAACTGAACAGTTAAAGCTGTGGAAGTTCCTTGATACGCACAGAAGTCCGAACAAGACACTGATTAGAGAGAATCTTAGGAATGTGGCGAGAATGGGATTTCAGCTTGCGAATGAGGTGTAATAGAGTTATGGGACAATGGAATAAAAATACAGTGCCTAAATGCAAGGAAAGACAGTACTCTGACGAAGTGCTTGTGACTGTGAAAAAAGGACGATGCAGTACAGTCTTGAAAGCAATATATATACCATACCACCATGTAACTTCCGAAGACTCTGGATGGTGCACGGAAGACGGAATACCGGATAATTGGGAATACATCGAAGAGGAAGATGATTTTTGGATTCCAGAAGGATGGTATGAAGTGTGCGATAACTGTCGTGATGCCAGATATTTCGAAATTGACGGAAAAGTAACAGCATGGATGAAGCTTCCAAAACCTTACGAACCGAGAGTCAAACAGTTGGTAAACGAGGTGAAGTGATGATGACGGTAAGAGAAGAACAGATACTTTGCAAACTGCATGAATTTATCGATGCAAACGATATTAATTGTGCAGAAGATGTGACGCAGCGAGATAGCATAAGTGAACAGTGTGTAGATCTTGTAGCAGAGTTGGTTGATACGCTTTGCTATAAATAACATTAAATTACAGAAAGGAGTTGGAGCTCCGGCCGGGCAAAGATATATCGGCTCCTTTCGAGAAGATGAAAACAGGAGTAAGTAAAGTATACACAGATAGACCGGATTATGCAGACTTTGATTCTCCGGCGAAATTTGAAGCAATTAAGAGTATTATCGCAAAAAGATTGAGGGAACATCCTAATGCTATTTGTTCCTACTCTGGCGGTGCTGATAGTGACATTATGATTGACCTGATTGAAAGGACGAGACGGATATTTGAACTTCCACCAATCAAATATGTGTTTTTCAACACTGGATTGGAGATGAAAGCAACGAAAGACCATGTGAAATATGTTGCTGAGAAATATGGTGTCGAGATTGAAGAAGTAAGACCGAAAATCAACATCGTGCAATCCACAAGAAAATATGGAATTCCGTTCGTATCAAAGATTATGTCTGGAGGATTATCTGATTGGCAGAAAAAAGGAGTTCCGCTGTCTATTGCTCAAGAGTATGACCAGGCAGAGGATAAAGAAGCAAAGAGAAAAGAGCTGAAAGAAAGATATCCGAAGTGTGAGAGCTTAATCAACTTTCTTTGTTGCTGTAATTCTAAAGGAGAACCAAGACCGAACATTCAGCTGGTAATTAATTCATCAAAATACATGCGTGATTTCATTGAGGAATGCCCACCGGATTTTATGATAAGTGCGAAATGTTGTGACTACTGCAAAAAGCAGATTGCCCATAAAGTTCAGAAATCATACGACATGGTAATAACTGGAGAGCGAAGAGATGAGGGTGGAATGAGATCAGTTCCTAGAAAAGATAACACAGCATTGTGCTTCACCGAGACTGCAAGCGGACAGTATCGTTTAAGACCGCTCTACTATGTATCAGACAAGGATAAGGAATGGTACAAAAACTACTACGGAATCAAGTATTCCGATGCTTATGAGGTATACGGACTGACAAGAACAGGATGTTGTGGTTGCCCTATATCATACAAAGCTGTAGATGATTTGGAGAAAATAAGACCTTATGAGCCGAATGTCGTTAAAGCAGCATGGAACATTTTCGGTAAAAGCTATGAGTACAGAAAGAAATACAACGAGTATAAGAAGCAAAGGATGGAAGAGGAAAAGTCTGGTGTAGGACACATTAAAGGACAGATGAGCATTGAAGACTTTCTTGAAAGCGAAATGAATTAACGATACACAGGAACAATTGAGATTTGCATAGGTGAGAAAAAATGAGAATTGAATTAAAAGAGATAGACAAAGACACATTGAAAGTTGGAGATTGGGTCGGGATTGCAAGAGAAGTAAGCTACGGATGGGGTTTATCATTCCGGCATAAACTGATTTTTCCGGCACAAATTACAAGAATCACTCTAAAGCGAACCAAATTCTTTACGGATAAGTTTGGAGAACATGACAAAAGAGAAGTATTTTATGAGTGTGATAGTGAAGCTGCGAGAGAAACTTTTCTTGCTAAGACATTTAGAGATATTCAGGACGGAATATTTGAGTTAACTGAATCGAAAAGAAAAGATCGCATTGGGAAAATCAGTGATGAAGATCTTCCGGAAGTAGCTAGACACATGAAAGCAATTACAGAGATTTTGAAGAAATACAAGGAGTAGCAATGTTTGAAGAATTATATAAATTCATATCCAGATTGCATTACGGGATAAAGTTCATGCCGGAAAAGGATTTTGACGAGCTTTTATCTCGGTGCGACTGGGAGCAAAAGATGTATGCATTGTGCTTTAGATATTTGTAAACGTGGAGAAAAATCATGAAAGCACCTTGACAATTGAATATTGATGGTTGGGATGGTATAATTTCTGTATAGAAATATACAGGGAGGAAATGCCAATGGCAAACATATATTTTAATGATGCAGATTTCCCAGATATGAAAAATGAATATGTACTATGGGTAGATATCATGGGAACAAAAAGTTGCATGGGAAGTTCGGTGAGAACCAGCTCGATTTTTATTTGTAAATTGCATGCAGCAATTATTGAAGCAAAAACGGCGAGTATATCAGTATATCCTATGATGGATGGAGCTTATATAGTTTCTGAAAGTGAAGATGCAATGAAGAAGTTTATTAACAAGTTGTTTTATTCACTAAGTGATGTACTTATAAATGAAAACGTAGATTACCATAAATTTTTAATCAAGGGAGCGATTGCATACGGACCAGTGATTCACGGAAAAGATATACCACGTTCATGCTCTGCATCTTTTACAAAGGATCAAGATTATGTAGATAATATTTTATTAGGTTTACCAATGATTCAAGCGAGCAAGGGAGAAAAAATGGCACCTCCGTTTGGAATTTACTGTGACGAGTCAGTACGGATTGCGAGTAAAGAATTTGCGCATCGTTGGTACAAGTGGTTTTCACCGTCAAAAGGTAAGTCGGTTAAAAGTGCCATAAAAAAATACTTTGAATACTCAAAAGCACATTATTATGAGATTGATTATCCATTAGAAAAAATAAATGAACACATGGAAAAGGCAGAACAATATTTTTCATAATTTCCTACCAACCATCAATATTCGGTGGTTGGTATTTTTTTACGCTTTTTTAAGGAGAAAGGAACGAATTATGAGAAGTTATATGGTTAAATTGCCGAGAGGTATTGAAGTAGATATTTTCAATCTTCCAGTTGATTTTGAGGAACAGATAAAAGAGTCATTCAAAGGATATACGGAAGGAACTGCAAAAGAATATAGATATTGTGACAAGTTAGGATATATTGATTGCTGCATCAAGTATCTGAACGGCGGAAAGTGTTCTGACGATATCGTAAACGAAATGATTGAAGGACGTATTCTTTATGAGTGGAGAGAAAACGGAGAAATCATTGAGGAAGATGATATTTACTGCTTTGAGTTTATGGAAGATTGCTATGACAGAGGAAGAGAAGATGCAAGACTGGATTCTCATTTCGGAAGTGATGACCACCACATCTACGACCAGATTCAGAAAGTGCTTGTAAAAGTAATTACAATTGTAATGAATTGCGAGGATTGATGAAGAAAAGGAGAAATCGCATGAAAGGAAAGAATACGCTAAGAGATAAGCCTTTTCGGTATGGTGGACTTATGCATGACTATACAAAAGATTTCTATGAACTGACAGGAATGAACAAGAAATGTTGGTGTTGTGGACGTGATATGAAATCTCATGTTCCAGGAATCAAGATTATGCCATACACAGCAACATTCCGTATCACCAAAGGAAAAGATAAAGGACTTGTTGCATTCCGACCGCTCTGTAGGTCATGTGCTTACAGATACGGACGTGGAGTTGTTGAGTGTGATGGAAATACATATATGGAACCGGATAAATTCAGCGAGAAGAAATGGAAAGAGGAACAGTAAATGGGATGCAAGAATTATTGCTTGTATGGACAGAATGCGTGTTGTCTGGAATGTCAGATAAAAGACCAATGCAATATTCAGTGCGATGATATAGACAGCTACGAATATGCGGTAGAATGTCCGGATTATGTAAAGGAGAATGAAGATGAAAATTGTAAAAGGTAAAGAACAGGAATATAAAGACTGGTATGAAAAAAACAGTGATCCATACGGTAGAGCGTGTTTTACATATGCTGAAAGATGGGCTGGAATGATGGAAGAAAAGATAGAAGCATCAGAAGATGATGAAATGAAAGTTATTGTTGATAATGCAAAGCAGCTGAGCTATGAAGCGGATGAAGAGGGAATCACAGGATTTATGTATGGAGTAGCTGTCGGTATTCTTTCTCAATGCTGGGAATACGGAGAATGTCTAAGAAAATGGCACAACAAGGAATGTGGATATAACGGTGACGGCGTTGTAAATCCGGCGGTCATAACTGTTGGTTGAAAAGGAAAGCAAAGATGAATGATAAAGACTTTATAAGAGCGCTTGAAGAAGCCAGGATAAAAATAGAGTTGTCAAATAAACACATTTTGTTTATGCATCCTGAAGATATCGCAATACTTGATTTGGACAAGGTGAGCAGCAATTTGTATCTTGTTGAAGAAAGAAGATTGGAACATGGGAAAGTAATAGCGATTACAGATGAAGAATTTAAAAGGATTGTATGGGATGCAATCAAAAACAATAAAGTGAAGTATCACAGAGGAAGAAGGAAATAAAGTGCGAAAAGAATCACTAATTCACAAAATCCTGAGGAAACTAGGTTTTATCAAGGATATTGAGGATGATAGAAAATTGAAAATGGAGATGTGCAAAAGAGCAATAAATGCAAATGTATGTCCTGAGGATTGCGACATTTGCGCATGGAATACGAAAGGAGGAGTTAGTTATGAGAATCATTAGTCAGAATGGAGGATTTGATTTGCCTTACAAGGAAACAACGATTCGTGTTTTTCTCGATGGAAAAGTAATTGCGTATTCGTTAAATGACTTGGGAAATAACGATTTTATTACAATGGCGAAATATTCCACCAAAGAAAAAGCAATGAAGGCTATGGAAATGTGCAGAGAAAAGTATCTTTCAAGAATGGAGCTTGATGGTGGCTATGACACTGTAAATGGTTGCTATGTTCAGCCTAATTACTGGGTATTGCCGAAAGTGTTCCAGTTTCCGAAAGAAGAGGAGATAGAGTAAATGCGATATACAGAATATCATGCTGGAAAAGCAGTAATTAAAGACAAGAACAAACTGTCAGAAGCTATGGAGAAGTTAGCTGAGTTTGAGGAAAAAGAAAAATGTGGAGAATGGCTTGACGCTATTGAACTTGTGAAAATTGCTATTGCACTACAAAGGCAGAAGTGGATTCCAGTGAGTGAGAGGTTGCCGAAAGACGAAAAAAACTGTCTGGTAACTCTGAAAAAAACTGAAGGAATACCGGAAACACTGATGAGCATTGCAAACTATCTAGTATTTCCAGATGGAGGCCATTGGAATGATATCAAACATGGTTTTCTTGGGTGGGATAGATACAAGAATGGGAGCGCAGGAACGATGATGTATAAGGTGGTTGCCTGGTTGCCACTTCCGAAACCGTATAAGGAGTGAGATTGATGAAAGTTCATTTTGGGGAGAAACCTAAATATATTAGATTTGATGGAAATGATATATTTGTAAGCTTTGATTCGATATATTGGATCTATTACGGAACACTTGACGAGGAGCGAGATCGATGAGACTAATTGATGTGAATGCAGAAATCGCAAGAATTGAAGAAGAGATAATGAAATTGACAAAAGCAATAGTGGGATGGCAAGCGAGAAAATTTGAAGAAAGCACACTATATGATATAGATGCAAAAATTCAAGAATTACAAAATAACAGAACTAACTGTAGAGTTGAAATCCGAACATTAAGGAATTGCAAAACAGCGTTTGATGTGGAGAAAGTCATTGAACAGTTGAATGAGCTGTTAGAAGAGAAAACATCAGATAGTGGAGAAGATTGGTACACAGCAGAACGTTTGAGCAAAGCCATTGAAATTGTTAAGCGAGGTGGAGTAGATGAAAAATAAAGAGAAGTATGCAAAAGAGATTGTGGAGCTTGCTTGTGATGGTAATAGAATTGCTATTGTCAGAAAAACAGGGGAATTTAGATCATGTTATGAAACACCGTGTAGAGAATGCTTGTTTCATTCTTGTGATACGGAACAATGCAAAGAAAAAGCAAGAGAATGGGCAGAGTCAGAGTACATCGAAAAGTCAGTGATAGTAATCAGTAAGAAAGACAGAGCGTTTTTGGAGTATCTTAAAGAAGAATTCAAATACATCGTAAGATATAAAGATGGTACTTTATTTGCATATAAAGACGGTCTTACTAATTGGTTTAGTTTAAATCGACGTTTTGATGTAGACTTTCCAATGGTCAAATGGGAAGGCAATGAAGAGATATGGTTAATCGAGGACCTGAAAAAGTTGGAGGTGGTTGACAGTTATGAATAGAGAAATGCTTTTCAGAGCGAAACATATTCATGCAACTTCAGGTAATGAGCATCTCAACGGAACATGGGTACATGGCTATCTTAGTGACGAGAATTATATTTACGATAAAAGTCTTGAGGGTGAATTTCTGATTGATGAAAATACGATTTGCCGATATGTGAATTTGACTGATTTAAAAGGCGAGGAAATATGGGAAAACGACATTTTGATGTGTCATGGTAATCCGGATGATCTTGTAAAAGCAGTATTCGGAGAGTTTAACGTCATAGAAGTGGAAAGTGAAGAAGTAATAGACAGTGTAATTGGATGGCATTATGAAGTGATTCCAACGGATGAATTAAGTAAATGCGAGCCGTTCTGTTATTCGATGCCACTTACGGACACGTATATCAAGTTAAATGAGATGGAAGTTGTCGGCAACGTATTTGACAATCCTGAACTGTTAGAAGAGGAGAATGTGCATGGAACAGATTAAGCTAGGCTTGAGAATCGCAAGCATTGTGGTTGGGATAATCGGTTATAGTGCAATATGGATGTGGCTGATTAATAATCGCCGGAACGAAAAAAGTGAACTTGCGTGGGTATCATGGAAATGCTTTCATGCAATTGTGATTGCTCTTGCGTTTCTTTGGGCGTGGTTTTAGGAGGATAAGAATGTTAGATGATAAATGTTGTGGAACGTGCAAGTACCATCATCATGAGAATATAGACGATGGTTGGATATGCGTAAACAGTGACAGCGAATATGTGGCAGATTGGACAGAGTACAACGATTCTTGTGAAGAATGGGAAGGAAGAGAATAATGAAGGCGAATGAATATCAGAAAATGGCAATGAGAACGAATGACGGCAAATCAACAGACAGAGTGATTTCTAGAGTACTGACTTGTGATCTGAAATGGTTACATAATCAGAATGTTGTCAGAGAGGACACTGAAGGGTTGGATCTGGGAGGAGTCCTCAATGGATGCTTAGGATTAGCCGGAGAGTCCGGGGAAGTTCTGGACATGGTTAAGAAATGGGTATTCCATGAGAAGAAAATGGACAAATATCACTTAAAGAAAGAGATCGGGGATGTAATGTGGTATGTAGCTATGTTATGTGAGAGCTTTGGCTTTAATCTTGATGAGATCTTACAGATGAACGTGGACAAGCTCAAGGCAAGATATCCTGAGGGATTCGATACGGTAAGAGCAAACAATAGAGCGGAGGGGGATGTATAGATGGAAGACGCAATCAGAATCATTGAAGGATTGGATACATCCAACAGTGAAGAGAACATTGAAGCAAAGAGGATGGCAGTAGCTGCTATGAAGAAACAGATCCCCCAAAGACCGGTTGAACATTTCACTGGTAACGAGTGGGAGTGCAAATGTCCAGTGTGCGGAGGGATAACGGATACTCCGACAGAAGTAATAGAAGAATGCATTCAATATTGCGGTTGGTGCGGTCAGAGATTGGATTGGAGTGATGAACAGTGAAAAGAAGTACAGACAGAAGAAGATGTCCAGCAGAGATTAAAGCAAATCTGCAAAAGCATTATGGTGGAATGGCAGAAAGACCGGTAGACAAGAAAGCAAGCGAAGAGTTTAACCGTCCAGCATATCAAGCAAGGAACCTGATAAGGACACAGGGTGAGTATTTGCAAGAAAATCCGAACGAATGACTGACAAGAGTTGGGATAGATATAAAAGCATGCGTGGGAGGTGGATACCATTGAGCGTAAGAGAAACATATCTGAGTGATTACGGCATCACTCATGAGCAAGGGAAGAAGATAATTGACTACTGCCGGAAAGCTACTGGGTATGAACAAGTGCTTCTTCTCCAAAGTTGTCAGAATGTAAAGCCGGAGATAGCAAACTTCCTCTTCATCAATCTAACAACAGGACTTGGATATGACAACATTTGCAAGAGGGAGTACATCCCTATGCAGCGGAAAGACTTCCAGGGATACAGACGGAAAGTGATTGAAGAGTACAACAGATTAATGACATTACTTGGAAGACCAATAATCTAAAAAGTTAAATATGGGTACAATGGAAAATTCCTCATAAGCTACAATAGTTATAAAGACTATGTAGAATGTGAGGATTTTTCTATGTATAGAAGTACACAGAACTACGAAAATCAACAGAAGATGCTGTTTGATGGTGTCGGTGAGTATGGCATACCACAGATAGAGCCTACATCATACAATCCATGCGAATTCCTATCATTCAACTATGCAAAAAGCTGTAAGGATAGAGCGGATCATGGAATTCATTTCTTCATTGATGATTATCAGTTCATAAGATTATGGACACAGCCTGATACCTACATCAACATGTTACAGGACTTCAAGTGTGTAATGAGTCCTGATTTCAGTACGTATACAGATTTCCCTAAAGCATTGCAAGTGTATAACCATTTTAGAAAACATTGGATCGGTGCATACATGCAGATGAATGGGATTGATGTGATACCTACAATCAGTTGGAGCGATAAAGAATCATTCTCCTGGTGCTTTGATGGTGAACCAGTTGGTGGAGTTGTTGCAGTATCCAGTGTCGGTGTAATGAACAGCAAAGAGAGAAAGAAACTGTTCCTTGAGGGATACAATGAAATGATGTCAAGGCTTCAGCCGGAAACAATCATCTTTTACGGAATGATACCGGATGAGTGCCAGGGCAACATAGTAAAGATTAAATCGTTTGGAGAATCACTGACGGAAAGGAAGAAAAATGGGCGGTAGAGGAAGTACAAGTGCCATTGGGGGGGGCGAACCAGTCTCCAAAATGGGAGCGAAAATATTTTATAATGCAGCAAAGAAAAGTGATGCATTGCGAGGGAACGGAACGGTAAAGAAAGACAGTAAACTTGAAAGAGCTGCGCAGAGTGGAAAGCTTGACTTCATCAACAAGATTGACGGAGTGAAAGAAGCTACACGTGTTAGTCATTATTATATTGATCGTGTTAATGAGTTGCAAAGGCAGATTGCAAAACTTGGAAGCGCAGAGGCATTGTACAAAAATCAAAAACTCGCAAGAGAATATAAAAATATGCTAACAGCAAACAATAAGATTGCGGACAAGATGCGTGAGTATTCGAAACCAATTGAAAAGGGAAATACTGATGCGTACCATGATCCCAATAGAACGACCACCACTTACGATCGAGCCAGAAAGAGAAGAACAGAGAATTTCTTTGCATGGTGGAATGGAAGTGGAAAGAAAAAGTAACATAGTGGACTTAAATATGGGTACAAAGAAAAGATTTCATTCAGTTACAATGGTATAAGAGACATTGTATCATGCATGGAATCTTTTTTATTTTGGAGGGACAGAAAGGTGAATCTCAACGGAATATCCAAGAAGCTACAGAGAGCAATATTGCAGACAGGCTTAATCATCAAGTACAGCCAAAGACAATTCTATTCAGCTGAGCAGAACAGACTTATCAACATCTACATCCTGTCTACTCCAATACTGGGAAGAGACAGGCATGGAGAATGGAAAGAGAAAGATTTGGAACTAATCAGAACAACATCACAGCTTGAGATAGTGAATTGCTTAAAGGATATATGGGATGAGGTGAGACCATGAGGATTGCCAACAGAGAAATAACAGATGAATGCACGCACTGTGGGAACATCTTGCAGTGTGAACTATTCCGTCAAGGACATGGGATACATACAGAGAGGACGAATGTACTACAGATGATTAAGTGTCAAATGGAACACAGGGAGAAAAGAGACAGTAAAGAAAAGGGTGGTGGTTAAATGTGCCTAAGGATAAGCTAACACCTAAGCAGAAAAAGTTCTGTGATGAGTACCTGAAACTTGGGAACGCAACACAGGCAGCAAAGAATGCCGGATATAGTGAAAAGACAGCAATGAGCATGGGTGGTGAGAACCTTCGCAAACCACAGATTCTCGACTATATCAACGCTAGACAGGAGCAAATCGCAAGTAAAGACATAGCAGATATTGAGGAAATCATGAAGTATCTAACTGATGTCATGCGAGGAAAAATCAAAGATCAGTTCGACCTGGATGCATCACTGTCGGAACGAACCAAAGCAGCACAGGAACTTCTGAAACGTAATGTTGACGATAGGAAGATGAACCTTGAGCTTGCGAAACTGGAAGCACAGTTTAAGGACAATGGATCTGATGAAGATGCAAAAGACAACTTCATGGATGCACTGAATTCCACAGCAAGTGAGGTATGGACAGATGATGAATAACTTTGAGGAAAGATTAGCTTCTGTCCGACAAGGAATCATGAAACGCGCTGCTGCCATGAAAGAGAAAGCTAAGAAACAAGGATTTGAGTTCAAACCTTTCTCAAGAAAGCAGAAACAGGTGCTGACATGGTGGTGTCCTAGCAGTCCAGTAAAGGACAAAGATGGAATCATAGCAGACGGAGCAATCCGAAGTGGTAAGACACTGTGCATGTCACTGTCCTACGTGCTGTGGGCAATGGAGAGTTTCAACCAACAGAACTTCGGTATGGCTGGAAAGACAATCGGATCATTCCGAAGAAACGTATTGTTTTGGTTGAAATTGATGCTGAAAAGCCGAGGATATCAAGTTGTGGACCATAGATCAGACAATCTGATTGTGGTCAGCAAGGGAGATACACAGAACTTCTTCTACATCTTCGGCGGTAAGGATGAAAGATCACAGGACTTGATTCAAGGTATCACTCTTGCCGGTATGTTCTTTGATGAGGTTGCACTGATGCCAGAGTCATTTGTCAACCAGGCAACAGGACGATGCTCTGTTACCGGTTCGAAGTTTTGGTTTAACTGCAATCCGAACAGTCCAAGACATTGGTTCAAGGTAAATTGGATTGATAAGTGTGACGAGAAACGCATCATCTATCTGCATTTCACTATGGACGATAATCTTTCACTGTCTGAGCAGATTAAGGAAAGATACCGGAGCATGTATGTAGGTGTCTTCTTTAAGCGGTATATCTTAGGATTGTGGTGCGTGGCAGAAGGACTTGTCTATTCCATGTTCGATGAAGAAAAGCATGTTTCTGATGAACACATGAGCGGAGCGTTAGAATATATCGTGTCAATCGACTATGGTACGGTCAATCCATTCTCAGCCGGTCTGTGGGCATTCGATGGGAAGAACTCACAGCGTGAAGCAGAATTGTATTACAACAGTAGAGAAGCCGGCAAGCGTGTAGATGATGAAGCCTATTACAAGATGCTAAAGGAACTGATCGGAGACAGAAAAATATCATGTATCATCATAGATCCATCGGCAGCATCATTCATCGAAGTTATCAAGAAGTACGGAGAGTACACAGTGAGGAAAGCTGACAATGATGTACTGGACGGAATCCGAGTGGTCACAACAATGCTGAATAAAGGACTCCTGAAGATATACAAGGATTGCACAAGCTGTATCAATGAGTTTGGACTCTATTGTTGGGATGAGGAAAAGAACAATGATACAGTGATCAAAGAGAATGACCATGCGATGGATGATACAAGATATTATGTCTACACGTTCTTGCGTAGGCGGTTGAGGTGGAAATACTAATGGGACTAATACAAAAAATTAAGGCGGTATTTAACAGAATGTTTGGAGTAAACGAAGTAAGAGATATATTTGGAATTGAGGCTAGTCGCTCTTCTGAAATGCAGACTGCCTTAGATTTGTATAAGGGCATGAGATCAGGACTGCCGACATGGTGCATGGACGGAACAATCAAACCGACAAGGTTCTCTAATGTCATTTGCCGGGAGATTGCCAATCTTACACTGTTCAATGTCAATGTTGAGATTGATGGTAATGATGCGCTCAAGAAGAAGTTTGATGAAGTGTTGAACGCGTTACAGGAGAAACAGGAAGAGAGCTGTTCTACTTGTGGAATTATGATTAAGTCAGATGGACAGGGAATTGAGTTCCTGGATCCTGACTATTTCATCATCACGGATACTAACACAAACGGTGATGTACTTGCAGCAGTGTTCTTCTCGTACATCAAAAAGGGAAACAGGTACTACACAAAAGCAGAATATCACAGGTTTGAGGATGTGAATGGTGAAAGAGTCTATAAGATTTCATCAAAAGCATTCAAGAGTGAGGATAAGAACCGTATCGGATCTGAAATTTCCCTAGAGAAAGTAGATGAGTGGAAAGATATTCTCCCGGAAGTAGAAGTAAGAGGGTTGGAGTATCCATTATTTGTGTACTGGCGAAATCCTTATGCGAATGCAATCGACAAGGAGTCTCCTCTTACTGTACCGGTATTTGCTGAATGTATTGAAGAGTTGAGATGGCTCGATATCGCACTCAATAAGATGGGGGACGAACAGGAAGACAGCCAGCACGTTACTTTTGTATCACAGACAGTAATCCAATATGCTAATCAGAATGGAATCAAGCTCCCTCGATTCGTGCAAGGACTTGAAATGGGAGTAGATGCAGACGGTACGATTCAAGAACATGTACCGACTATGTTGGTAGCTGAAAGAACTTCTGCCATCAACTTCTATCTATCCATCATCGGATACAAGTGTGGATTCTCTAATGGATACTTCTCATTTGATGAGTCAAGAGGGATTCAGACAGCAACACAGGTTGAATCAGACGATAGAAGAACGCTGCACACAATTGAGTCATTCCGTACAATCTTAGACGGAAAGAATCATGATGGAGTTATCCACAGAATCTTATATATTCTCTACGCTACTGGCACAGCCAATGGAACAATTCCGGCTTCCGGATATCAGACAGCTTGTGAGTTTGAAGACCTTGTTTACAACCTTGAAGATGATCGTGCACGTTGGTGGAATTATGTAGTGCAGGGAAAAGTACCGGCATGGATGTACTTCGTGAAGTTTGAAGGGATGACAGAGCCAGAAGCGAAAGCAATGATTGAAGAAGCCAGTGACAAAGGCGAAACTCTCTTTGATAAATTCCAAGATGAGTAAATTATGGGGACAATGAAAGCAAGCGAATACGGTACTATGTACTTGAGGACGAAAAGTTCATTCGTTTTTCATTCCTTGACAGTGCAATGTACAGCACTATAAATATTGCTACTAACCGTCAGATGGCGGTTAAGGCTTGTTCCTTAGTAGGACACAGACTCGGAGCATAACCGGGGCAAGCCTATTCCCGGTTTCTTGTCATCTCCCCAGGAACACCTAAAATAATGCATCGAGCGGTTTTTCTTGGTTCACGCTCGATGCTTAAGCTATCATAGCTCAAATGGTAGAGCGGTTGACTTTTAATCAACAGGTTTTCGGTTCGAATCCGAACGGTAGCTTTCTCCGGAACTCGGAGAGAGATCTTTTTCATAACAAATTTTTCCTTACTACAGTGTAGTTGGAAGCCGTATAGCTTAATGGTAAAGCGGTGTTACTCCCCCCTTACGCAGATTAAGGTTCGAATCCTTATACGGCTATTTTCAAATATGATTAACTCAGTGCAGATAGATTTTTCAGTCTTGCTGAGATGCAATGGTAACGAGATAGGCTTGTTCGAGATATTGGATAAGCCGATTCTTTCTAGTGGGAGTGATTCCATTGGTGAAGACGGAAACCGTCAACAATGCCTTGTAGTGTATCATCATAGAGAAGTCAAATGCAGAATCCTTGTGGTCAGTGATTAATAGACATCTGCGGTGCAGAAATAATCCAGTGATGTGAGTGGTGTGAGAGACTACGGACTAACTGGAAATTCTCAATAAGCTGATTTGCCTTGAATCTGAGAAATCGGAGTATAACACAAGAAATTCGTTAAAGTAGCGGTATGGCAAGTTGATGAAAATAAAGCGAATAGGTGTAAGATGCAACTATGATATTCTGAAAGAACCGTGAAATTTGTAGGTATCAATCCTATGTGTGCTTAGACAGTGGTAGGAAGCCAAGAGTCGCTCTCAGAAGCTCAGACCTATCATCACAGTGGCAGAATATGACTTTTACCATGATTGAATAAGGTGAAGACCTAATTGTGTTTGAAAATTTATGTAACAGACGGATTTTAGCTGCGGAGTTCCGTCAAAGATTTAATATTCACATTTTGCACGATAGTCACAGTGTTTATTATTTTCTTCGTACTGTATAAAAGAACCGTAGCAGAGGTGGTTTGATTACTGTCCACCTGCTAACGGAACGTAGCTCAGTCGGTAGAGCAACTGGCTTATATCCAGCGTGTCGGAGGTTCGATACCTCCCGTTCCGATTTTCAGGAAAGAAAGGAGACTGTAAGATGTTTACAATGCCGATATTCCCACGTTACAAGGAAGAAAAAAGAACAATAATCACTTCGATTACGCAGTACGTGATGTTTCGGATAATGATTCCAGGCAGTAATGCAGTAGGCTTTTCTGCATTACTAAACGGAGTATTTAAGACGGGAGATATAATTGTTAAGCATGAGGAAAGATACTTGCCGGAAGAGACACATGGAATCTTGCTACCATCCGTAGTAACCGGAGAAAACTGCTTACCGCTTTGTGGTGATGAACTGTACGATAATGCGGAAGAGCAGAATCGAGAAGAATTCAATTATTTCGTAAATCACGTTATTGGTGAATACAAGAAAAAGAACAACGTAATTGGGAATATCGATTATAAAATTGAAAAATACGAACTTGAGCTAGAACGGAAATACGAAAGAAGAGAAGAAACATATATGGTTCCAATGATGAAATGAAAGGAGAAATGAACGATGACATTTAAAGAAGCATTAAAAGCAATGAAACGTGGAGCAAAGGTGAGACTTCCTGGTTGGTTAGCTTATTATTGGTACTGGGATGAGGAAAAAGAGACGGTTATGACGCATAGTAAGCCGTTGCTCATTGGATGCGAAGAACATGAAACTGATATTAAAGACGAGAGAGTTGGGAGATTTTTTGATGATATGCTAAGAGAGGACTGGATGATTGCAAACGAAGAAAATTGTCCGATAGTCTGTGACAAAGCAGTATTTTCATTTGGTGACGCTATCACATATCTGAAAAAAGGGCGCAAGGTGGCACGTAAAAATTGGAATGGTAAGGGGATGTTCTTGCTTGTCGCAGATGAAATCCATTTCTTTACGAAAACAGAACTGAAAAAGAAAAATGATGAACCTTACGATATGCTCCCGTCAATTACTATGAAAACAGCAGATAATAAATGCGTTGTCGGATGGGTTCCGTCTCAAACTGATATGCTTGCTGAAGATTGGGTGTTTGCAGAGTAGGAGGATTAGAAATGAAGAAATTATCAACAATTCAGAAAAGAGAAAAATTAAATGATGTATTTGCTGTAGATGAAATCGGCCCAGGTGGTGCTAACCACTTATATTGTGTGTACAAGGCTGGAACAGCAACGCTTGAAGATGATGATACATCGTTAAGAGCGGAACCGGAGAATCTGCTTCTTACATTACAGATGCAGTGCGGACCACGAAAAGAAAAAGATTCGCTTCACGGTGTAATCGACACAGATTTACTGGAAATTGTCCGTGATCGCTTAAAGGCTTTTCAGGCAGGACCGTTTTCGTCAAGAGAAAATGCTTGTGCACTTACTCATATTGAGGAAGCACTCATGTGGATGAACCGTAGAGTAGAAGATCGCATTGAAAGAAATGTTCTTGGAAAGAACGAAAAGTAGGAGTTGTGTGAAGATGTGTACAAGAAACTGACAAACACCTGTCATACAGAGGAATAAACAAGGCGGTGACAATATGGCGGTATCAACTATGAATATTCTTATCATTTGCGTGACGATTTTGCTTTTTGCAATCATTACAAAGGATGATAAAAATGACAAAGACGGTGAGGAATAATGCTAACACCTGAATACTTACAAAGAATAACAGAAGGGGCGGAGGAGATATCTTCGTCCCTTCATCGCACTATTATGGACATGATCATTAAGAGAATCATGAAGAGACTCGGCAGAGGTGAGGACTATCTGCTGACACAGACAGACCGATGGCAGATACAAGTGCTTCAAGAGTCTGGTGAACTGCTAGAGGATATCCAGAAGGAAATAGCGGGCAAGACAAAGTTACAGCAGAAAGAAATCAAGGATGCTTTCATTGATGCTGGTATCACTTCGTTGAAATGGGATGATGCTGTGTATATTGCAGCCGGACTCACTCCAACAGCACTGATGCAATCTCCAACCATGCTCAGGATCCTTGAGAGAGATTACCTTGCTACTGCCGGAGAATGGAACAACTTCACACGGACCACAGCACTGGATGCACAGAGGACTTTCATCAATCAGATGGACAATGCATACCATCTTGTGTCTACCGGTGCAGTATCGTACACACAAGCAGTCAGAGATGTGATTAACAACATTACGGACGTAGGTCTTAAGGTCAACTATCCCACCGGCTACAGAATGAGCATTGAGTCAGCAACGATGATGATCGTGAGGACAGGAGTGGGACAAGCAGCTGCCGACATCTCCATGAAGAGAATGGAAGAAATGAACTGGGATACTGTTCTTGTGTCTGCTCACTTAGGAGCACGTACTGGTAATGGTGGAATGAATCCAGGCAATCACTTGTGGTGGCAAGGACGATTCTACTCACGAAGTGGAAAGGATAAGAGATTCCCGGACTTCGTTAAGACCACAGGATTCGGAACTGGCGAAGGACTCTGCGGATGGAACTGCCGGCACTCTTTCGGAAGTGGTGACGGAGTGAACAATCCTTATGATGACAAGAAGATTAACTTTGCTGACAACCATAAGGTTGAGGAATTGCAGAAGAAACAGAGAGCACAGGAGCGTAGGATCCGTGACACCAAGCGGAAGATACAGAACTTGCAGACAGCTGTTGATAACTGTAAGGATGATAAGGCAAGGTTTGAATTGCAGAATATGCTAGACCGCAAGGCTCACACATTGAAACTTCAGAATAAGCGGTACAGTGCATTTTGCGAAGAGAATGACCTAAGAGAGTATGCAGAACGATTGAAAGTCGCACAGTGGGACAGAAAGCAAGCTATGAAGAGTGCAGCTGCTGCCAGAAGATACGAAAGTGCGAAAAAGAGTTAAAGATGGGTACAACGAAGTAATCAAAAACATTCATAATGGATATTGGGTGAAGATTATATCGTATTTTTGCACCTCCTTTTTTAGAAAATAGCCTACTAGGGGAATCCTGTTAAGAGGTATCGCACATCTCGGTAGGCTTTGCTCCTAATGGAGCTGGGGACAGATGTGAATCTGCCTTTCTATAGCATCTGTTCTTGCGTGGTAATGGTTATGAGGGTTCGACTCCCTCAACCACGATTACCCTGACAGAGGTTTATCTGTCTAAATCCCTACCGTGGACGAAACGGTTAATAAAATACGTTGAGGAGGATATGAAACATGAAAAACATTATTCAGATTCTTTCCGATGCTGGTCTTGAGATTACAGATGAGCAGAAGAAAACAATTGAAACCAGTGTGAATGAGAATTACAAGACTCTTGCTGAATTTGAGAAACAGGGAAGAAAGCTTGATACAGTCACACAGGAAAGAGACAACATTAAAACACAGTATGACACAGCCAAGTCTACACTTGAAGGATTTGAGGGAAAAGACTTTGATGCTATCACAAAAGAACGTGATGAGTGGAAAACCAAAGCAGAGACCGCAGAGAAAGAGTGGCAGACAAAACTTGCGAACAGCGAGAAAGATTATGCAGCAAAGATTGAAGAGAGAGACTTCAATGATGCTCTGGTCAAAGCACTGGCAGGTGAGAAATTCACTTCTGACTTTGCACGAACAGGAATTATCAGCATGATCAAAGAGAAAGGGTTGAAACGTGAAGGTGAGAAAATCCTCGGACTCGATGATTACATGAACGAGCTGAGAGAGTCACAGAAAGATGCATTTGCACCGACAGATGCTCCGAAAGTGCCGACCTTCACAACACCTACAAACAAAGGTGGAGGAGATGGTAAGACTCCAGTGTACACACCACCGGCAGTATGGTAGTCATGCGATAGAACGTTTATCAATCAGAGATAATCGTTGACCTTAAAAAGTTAAAGGAGAATACAAACATGGCAGATACAAGAATTCAGTCATTAAACATGCTTCTCGATCCAACTGGAAAAATGTTCCTCGCTGAGGAGTACGGAAAAGTTATCGAGAACGTACAGAAACTTACAATTTCCGGAGCAATGAAGAACACAGAGCTTTCTGGTGATCCTCATGCCGGAACAGTAGAAGCAAAGAGATTTGCAAACGCAACACCGAAGAACTACGGAACAGCTAGAGCAGCTTCCAAAGGCGATGGTGTTAAAGGTAAATCGGTAACAATTCCGATTGATCAGGACAAAGAAATTGTGGAAGAAGTAGAGCAGAAAGATGTTTCTCTTCTTGGAGTTGAAGGACTTATTGCTAAGAGAACAGCAAACCATGCGCTTAGAATGGCAGCAGAGCTTGATAAAAAGTTCTTCGAAGTAGCTGGTACAGATGCTACAGAAGTAGATCTGACAGGAATCACAGCAATTGAAGAGATTGCAGAGAAAATGATTCAGCAGTGTGAGACAACAAAGAATGAGTACGTGGACGGAGTTCCAAGATCAATGATGCACATGGTACTGGATCCGGACTACTACGGAAAAATTAGAACATACCTTGACAAGGTAACAGTTCCTGGTGTTGGAGCAGCTGACGAAGAGTTCTACGCTTTCCACGGTGTTAAGACATACTCTTGTGTGCATCTTCCAACAGATGTTAAGGCTCTCGTTATGGTTGACGGTGCAATCGCGCAGCCAGTAATGTCAGATCCTTACAATGCAGAGAAGATTCCACTGTCAAACGCTTACGGAATCGAACTGTTCTACCACTTCGGAACAAAATCTGTTACACCGGACCTTATCTTCAAGAATAAGAAAATTGGTGGTTGATTAAGATGAAGTTCTTAGACAAAGAAACAGGATTGTATCTTTCTACTGACAATGCCGATAGTATTGCCAGTATGAAGAGCAATCCTAACAAATATGAAGAAGTAGCAGATAAGCCACAGAAGAAACAGCAGACAAGAAAAAAAGCTGAGTAAGGAGATCAGACATGGCATACACAGATTATCAGTTCTATACAACTAAATATTTTGGAGATGCCGTGACAGAGGAAGAGTTTCCTAAGTATGCAGAGCGAGCAAGCGAACGTGTGGACAACATCACCTTTGATAGATTAGCCGATGGTCTTCCGGAGGACGAAAGAGCTAACACAAAGGTTCAGAAGGCTGTCTGTGCGGTCGCAGAAGCACTGCATCAGATTGACTCGATCAGAAAAGCATCAATGGATACGGTCGGAGTGGTCAAGCATGAAGACGGTACTGTGAGTAAGAAACAAGTAGCATCTATTACGTCAGGTGCTGAAAGTATAAGTTTCGTTACTGGGACTAGCGGAACAGCAGACAGCATCTATGCACGAGCGTCAATGGACAAGAAAGTGGAAGCTTTGCTGATCAGACAGGTGGCTTCTGAATATCTGCAAGGTGTTGCGGATAAGAAAGGAGTGTGCCTACTCTATGCTGGTATTTAGATGGCTTAAGCGGTTAATGTGCCGACATGAAAAACTAACATATTCTTCAACTTTTCTTGATGAGGTCGGAGACCATGAGTACAGGACTCATCATGTGTGGAAGTGCAAGGAATGCGGAAAAGAATTCTACTAGGAGGGGATACTGATGTATGACAAGACTGTGACTGTATTCAACAAATACACAGACAAGAGCGATGCCATATATTGGTATCCTCATGTTATATCTGGAGTCACACTTATAACGGACAGGGCAGCCAACATTGCCAAAACTGGCTTGGATACGGCTGATACAGCTAATCTTCATGTACCGTTTAAGGTACGTGAGGGAGAAAGGGTGGTATGCAATCTTTCCTATCTCACTCCGAAAGTGTGGAAAACTGCGGAAAACAAAGAGGGTTCAATCACATTCTCGACAGGTGATATCTTCATGGAAGGCGAATATCCGGAAACGGTAATTGCTGATGAAGACTATACGTCACGCACGAACAAAGGATTCTACGATTATCTGAATAAGAAGATGGATAATGTCTTTCTGATCACAAGCGTAGGTTCTTACACACTGATTCCTCATTTTGAGATTGGAGGAAAGTAATATGGCAAGCAAGACATTTCATTTTCCTAGTTTCTCAATCGTAAAAGGTGACATCAAAGTAAATGTCAGCTTGAACAGATTTGAAAAGCAGTTCCAGGAAGCACAGAACTGGCTAGATGGTCGAGTGTTCACTGACATGGAAAAGTATATGCCGTTTCGTGACGGTAACATGAGAAACGTGTCTGCGATTATGAGCAGATCCATGCAAGGAAGCGGTCAAGTGATTGCCGGTGCTCCACCTTACGGAAGATTCCTCTATGAAGGAAAAGTTATGGTAGATCCTGTCACAGGCTCACCGTGGGCAAGGGCCGGAGCAAAGAAAGTGGTCATGGACAGAGACCTTGTGTTTGACAAGACAGCGCATCCACGCGCAACAGACCATTGGTTTGATGCTGCAAAGGAACAATATGTGAAGTCTTGGGCGAAAGGAGTGAAGAAACGTGCCGGAGGAAAGTAAGAAACCGGTCAAGTACGATGTAGACGGTTACGAAGCTGTAACTGATGCACTCGTTTCTCTTCTCAATAGTTTTCCAGGATTAGAGGAAGACGAAAAGATAAGATTCTCCACACTAGATGAAGATGGCGGTATTGCCTTCTATCCAGTGACAGGAGCGGTGATTGCACTGGAAAAGAAGAGTGTAACTGGCAAAGTAGACCAGTTGTGCAACTATCCTTTTTATGTGATCTACCGGTCTTCAATCGACTCCCCAAAGATTAAGGCCAGTATCAAAGAATTCCTTGACACTCTTGGAAAGTGGCTTGAACAGCAGACGGTTGTAATAAATGGAGAACAAGTAAAACTGGAAGAATATCCAGTGCTTACAGAAGAGAGAAAAATAGAGGAGATCATAAGACTTACACCGGCTCACTTAGATAATGTGAGTGATGGTAATGTCCAAGATTGGGCAATCAGCATCTCCTTGAAATACAGAAACATATTCTACAAGAAATAACGGAGGATAACAAACATGAAATTAGAGCGTGAAGCGTTGATGCATTATCTTGATGCATCGTTCAAAAATGCACCGGCAACGGCAGAGTGGGAAGTTCTTGGTGATGATATCGAGGAAATGTCCGTAGAACTGAACCCAGACACAGAACAGAAGAAGAACATTCTCGGAAAAACAGTGACAAGTGACAATGGATATACACCTTCCATATCAGCAGATCCATTCTATGCAGATCCAACATCCAAACTGTATCCGAAGATTAAAGAGATTGCATTTGACCGTCTGAAAGGTTCAGCTTGTAAGACTCTTATGCTCGAAGTAATCGTAGAGGATACAGCAGCTGCAAAGCATCTTGCTTATGTACAGGAAGTAATGGTTAAGCCACAGAGCTATGGTGGAGACACAGCTGGTGTCAACATTCCGTTTAACATCACTGATGATGGAGCAAGAACAAAAGGCTATGTTACAGCCGAATCTCTGAAATCAGGCAAGCCAGTATTCGCAGAGGGTGAAATCGTAGCTGCTTGAACTGAAGAACTTTCGGTATACGATGAAGAGCACAAAGAAGTATTCGGCTTAGAATAAGCAAGAAAGGACGATACAATGAGCAATAAATTAGCAAAACCAATGGCAAACAAGATTGTAGTAGATGATGGTAGCAAGGTCTACACGATTGAGAACAAAAGAGGAAAGGTACTCGGCAAGTTCGAGTTCAGACCTACAGATACAAATATCGTGAAGAGATATGAGGAAGTGGTTGAATACTACAATTCATATCAGCTGCCGGAGAATCCAAGCGAAGCGGATATGAGAAAAGCAGAGGATGATATTACAGAGAGAATCTCTTATCTCATCGGAGAAGATGCAAAAGAGACATTCTTCTCTATCCTCGGAGCATCCTCACCATTGGCGAATGGAGAACTGTACATGGAGAATGTTCTGTCCTCTATCGCAAAAGTGATTGAAAAGGAAATGAATATCCGCACAAAGAAGGTACAGAGTCGCATGAATAAGTATGTGGCTAAGTACCATAATTAATGGATCCGTGGAAACTTCCCACATCTTTAGACGTTAATGGAAAAGAATATTCGATACGCTCAGATTTTAGAGTGGTATTGGATATTCTTTCTGCTATGAATGATCCGGACATCTTCGAGCCTGGCATGACAGAAGAAGAGAAACAACAGGAGAAAACACTCACGATGCTTAGAATCCTCTATGTGGACTTTGATTCCATGCCACCTAAGGATTGGCAAGAAGCCTGTCAGAAAGCGTGTGAGTTCATCGATTGCGGTATCAAAAATGATGGCAAACCTAGACCTAGAACAATGGACTGGGAACAGGATGCACCAATCATCATACCGGCTGTGAATAAGGTGAATAACACTGATGTGCGAGCTACAAAGTATATGCACTGGTGGACGTTCTTCGGACTCTATATGGAGATTGGAGAAAGTACCTTCTCAACTGTAGTCAGTATCCGAGACAAGAAGAGAAAAGGTAAGAAGTTAGAGAAGTGGGAACAGGAATACTACAAAAATAATAAGTCTATTGTGGACTTACATCAGAAGAGTACAGAGAGAAGTGACGAAGAGAAAGCTGAACTCAGAGAACTCTTCGGATTGAATAAATAACCGGATATCGTTAGAGATATTCGCTGACCGCAGATAATTAGCGGTGGAAAGGATTAGAAATGGCACAAGCCGACGGCTATATCATAATTGACACAGAGATTAACGCTGACGGCATGAAAGCCGGAAGCAAAGAAGTTGAAGCAGCTGTCAGAAGAATGGCAAATTTGGTCGAGGACATGGGTTCCAAAGCTAGGACAGCACTCAACAAACAAGCAGACTCATTCTCAAAGTTAAATCAAGAATATGCTGCACAAGAGAGAAAGGTTTCTGACCTTAAGAAGAAAGTAGCTGAATATGGTGAGCAGAAGATCCCAACAGAGGAATACAGAGAGATTCAGACTCAGATTGACAGAGCCACACAGAAACTTAGCTCACTGGAATCTGCACAGGAAAGATTCCTGTCTACTGGTGGCAAAAAGAACAGCTCATCTTTTAAGAAGATGCAATATGACATAGAGGAACTTGAGAACGAGATCAAATATGCGAAAGCGGAATTAGCAGATTTAGAAGCATCTGGTGGAGCATTTACACTTGGTTCAAAGACACAAGAAGCAGCAGCCAGCATGCGTACATTGCAAGCAGAAGAGAGAAAGCTTGCGGACATGAATAACAGACTTCACACATCGTATAATTCTGTAAAAGGAAGTGTGGACGAATACAAGCAAAAATTGATGAGTGCAGCACCGGCACAACGTAAACTTGCCAGCGAAAGTGAAAGAGCGTCAAAGTCTATTGCAAAAACTGGAAAGGCTGCGAATGGTGCGAAACTCAGCATTGGAAGAATGCTTGGAATGTCACTATTAATGAGCGTAGCGTTCAGAGCATTCTCTGCTGCAATCAACGCTATCAAGGACGGATTCACAAACCTTGCACAGTACTCTAGCAGCACGAATAACAGTATATCAATGCTGTGGAGTAGTCTTGAAACTCTTAAGAACAGCTTAGCAACAGCGTTTGCACCAATTCTTAGCATAGTAGCACCAATATTAAGCAAGTTCATTGGTATGCTTTCGACAGCTGCAAGTTATGTGAGTATGTTCTTCTCGTTCTTGTCCGGAAAGAGTACATACACGAAAGCTATCGCAGTACAGAAAGATTATGCCGGAAGCCTTAAGGATACGGCAAGCGGTGCGAAAGATGCAGCGGACGGAACAAAAGAAGCTACGGAAGCTGCGGAAGAGTACTTATCGCCACTTGATGATATCAACCGAATGGATAAACAGGACTCAGGAAGTGGTTCTGGCGGATCCGGTGGTGGAGGGGGTGCCGGTGGCGGTAGTGGTTCCGGACCGTTATTCGAAGAAGTACCTATCGACAATAAGTTCGCATCCTTGCTTGATTCCGTACTGGACAAGCTGAAGCAGATCAGAGACATCTTCATGAGCGGATTCTGGGATGGACTTGGAGATTACAAGCCACTGATCGAAGAACTCAAGAAGGATTTAAACTCTATTAGCGGATACATCAGAGACATATTTGCTGATAAAGATGTTCAAGCAGCAGCGAAGAATTTTGCTAGAAAATTCATTTACAATCTAGGGAAGATTGCCGGAGCATTTGTGAGCATAGGACTGACCATAGCAGTGAACATAGTAGGTGGGATCGAAAGCTATCTTGCTGAAAATGTGGACAGGATAAAACGTTATCTCATCAGAATGTTTGACATTGGTGCTGAAATCATGAATTTGCTTGGCACTCTTGCAGCCACAATTGCAGAGATTTTTGCTCAGACATTCGGTTCGCAGACCGCACAGAATATCACTGGAAATATTATAGGAATATTCGCCACATCGTTCGGATTAGTTAATGGATTAGTAGCATCATTCGCAAGGGATTTGATTAATTTTATCGTGCAGCCTATTGTCGATAATAAAGAAAGAATCATTACTGCGATTAATGGACTACTTGCTCCGATTGAAACGATAACACAAGGAATAGAAACTTTCCTTCATAATGTTGCAGATGGTGTGATGGATTTATACGATAATCACATTGCTCCATTCTTCCAAAAACTGACGAATGGATTCAGCATGATCGTTGGAGCTTTACTTGATGTATTCAATACTTACATTGCGCCAGTGCTTTCGAATATTGCAACGCTAGTATCAGAAGTTCTGAATGGTCCGGTCAGTGATGCCATAGGACAGGCACTCATGTTAATCGGAAAAGTGATAGATATTCTTGGTATTTTATGGGAAAGCGTTCTTGCGCCATTCATAAGCTGGCAGATAGAAACAATCATACCGGTTTTAGCTCCTATATTTGAGTGGGTTGCTACGACATTTATCAATTTGTTCGGAACAGTATCGCAGATCACAGCCGGAATCCTTGAAGTCTTGAATGGCTTCTTAGATTTCTTCAAAGGAGTATTTACTGGCGATATCACACTTGTAACCGAGGGATTAAAAACTATCGCAGAAGGATTGGAAAAAGCAATTGTTGCGGTATTCACATTCATCAAAGACAACATCTTGACACCATTCAGTAACTTCCTCGAAAAAGTATTCCGTGTGAATTTTGAAAAGACATTCGGATTGATTGGAATATACATGGAATCTTGGGGAAAAACACTGAAAGATATTGTCGATTCCGTGAAACAAATATTCCAGGGGATTATTGATTTCGTTACTGGAGTATTCAGCTCAAATTGGAGTCAAGCATGGAACGGAGTGAAAGAAATCTTTAGCGGAGTATGGGGAGCTTTTGCTGGTATTGTGAAATCTCCGATCAATGCAATCATTGGATTCATCAACCAGTTACTCTACGCAGTGGAACGCATGCAACATGGAATTGCAAATGCATTGAATGCAATTTCGATTGATCTTCCTGGATGGGTACAGGGTTTAACAGGCTATTCTTCTTTTGGATTCAATATTGGATATATCTCAACTCCACGAATTCCGTATTTAGCGCAAGGAGCAGTTATCCCGCCAAACAAAGAGTTTATGGCAGTACTTGGAGACCAGAAGAGCGGGAACAACATCGAAGCACCTGAAAGCCTTATCCGAAAGATTGTCAGAGAAGAAACCGGCAGCAGTTCACAAAGAATTGAAGTTCCTGTATATCTGAACCGTAGACAGATTGCGAAGGCTGTACTTGAAGAAGGAAAGAACATGAGAACACAGACGGGAAGAAATCCGTTTGAAATGGCCTAGGAGGTAGAACATGGCACAGAATCATTTAAAATTCGGTTCGTACACAGCACCGGAAGTGGACGAGGACGGATACCAGATATCATTGGCTACTACTTCCACTAAGAACTCTGGAAGAACGATGAGAGGAAATATGAAAAATTCTCCTCTCTTCACAATCGAAGCTTATGAGCTGAAATGGAGTGACATTAAGGTGAGTGATGCAAGCAAAATTCTCAAAGAGGTTATGGGAAAGAGCGGATTCGACTTCTTTCACCTTAATATTTATGAGAATAGCTGGGAAACCAAAAGGTTTTATGCTGCAAACTTTAATGCTCCATGTGTCAGTTTAGTAGAAGGCGAAGAGAAACTGGATGAGCTGAGTTTTCAAGTGACATCGGAAAATCCGGTGTTATAGATTTCACCGGATATCGAAAGAGATATTCGCTGACCTTAAATAGTTAGAGGTAGATTATGAAGAATGTAAGCAACGAATTCAAAAACATCATAAAGTCAGGCGGTCCGTTCTATGCTTACGCATCGATTACACTGAAAAACGGTGAGAAACTATATCTTGATTCAGAAAATGATTTTTTTATCAGTGGAAATGGATATTCAGAGGACGGAGGTGACGGATTCCCTTTGGGATCTGCACTCTCCAAGTCTGTTGTACTTGTCATTGATAATATTGATGAAAGATATTCCAAGTATGATTTTTACTATGCACAGATTTCGCTCTTTACAGAAGCAGACATCGAAAACAGAAGTTACAATGCGTGGAGAGATGTGAAAGGTGGGGAAATACTTGATATCAACGGCAACAAAATCATGCTTGCGGAATCAAGAATTGAGAGATTAAACGAGGGCACATTTACAGTACTTGAGCCAACAGCGGTTGGAGATACGATAGAACTTGTAGGTTACGATTCGATGTACAAAGCGGATGCAGACTTCACATCTAAGTTATCTTATCCAATAACGGCTGGACAGCTTCTGAGAGAAGCGTGCAGTGCATGTAATATCATGCTTGGAAGTCCGAAGTTTAAGAACGATGATTTTGTGATTGAACAGGCTCCGGACAAAGTGACTTGCCGAGAAGTTATCGGATATATCGCAATGCTTGCTGTTGGTAATGCAGTGATTCAGGACGGAACACTTGTTATTAAAAGTTATGACTTCTCTGCAATATCGAAGATTGCGAGTAGAGCGGACTTGGTGGAAGATGCTGGCTATAGCATTTTGATGGATTATCAGTCAGATCCGGACATTAGCACAGATCCTGTTGTAATCACTGGAATTGCGACTACAAAGAAAGTAGAAAACGAGAGTAGAATCTTAATAAGAGGTACGGATGATTATGCACTTGAAATCACGAATCCTCTTATTGAAGGACATGAAGATGATGCTATCAACCTGATTGGAGATGTGCTGATCGGAGTTAAGCTGAGAGGTTTTAGCGGAGAGTTCTTCCCGGATCCAACGATTGAATTCATGGATTTGGCTTGCGTGGTAGATAGGAAAGACAAAGTTTATCCAACATTTATCACATCCCATGAGTTCAGCTATCTCGGAAGCAGTTCGTTCTCTTGCGGAATCAAAGATCCGGAACGTCAAAAGAGTACTTATTACAGCGAAGCTAAAAAGGTATATGAAAAAGCTAATAAGGAAATCAAGCAGAATAAGACGGACTTTGAAGCAGCTGTCGAGAATCTGAATAAGACGCTTGAGAATGCATCTGGAATGTATTCGACAGAATCACCACAGCCGGACGGAAGTATGATTACATACATCCATGATAAGCCGACAGTAGAAGAGTCCAAGAATGTAATCAAAGTTACATCTGAAGCCATTGGTATATCAAATGATGGCGGTAAGACATATCCTTACGGCTTATTCCTTACCGGTGATCTGATAACAAGAATCTTGTATGCTATCGGCATAAATGCTGATTATATCAATTCTGGTTCTCTTACCGTAAAAGATAAGAATGGAAACATTACTTTCTACGCTGACACAGAGACAGGGCGAGTAACTATCAATGCAGAGTCCATAAGCATCACAGGAAAGTCTGTAGAAGATATCTCAAACGGAATCGTAGATGATTTTGTCACAAATATCTATAAGAATGACATTGATGAGATTAAAGAGTCTGTCCGGAATAAGATAGAGACATGGTATCAAGATAGTGATCCGTCTGTAAACTGGAAAGACAAGTCCGAGCATGAAGGTGACCTGTGGAAGGACACAAGAGATAACAAAGAGTATATCTATCGTTCCGGCAAATGGGAAGAAATGAATGTGCCGGATGAAGTGTTTGACGAGATTGACAGCAAAGCTCAAATCTTCATCAATGAGCCGACAACTCCTTATAAGTTGGGAGACTTGTGGTTTGAGTCTGAAACAAAAGAGTTGCTTACTTGTATCAAGAGCAGAGCAACAGGCTCATGCGTAAAGGCAGACTGGGAGAAACGTACCAAGTATACGGATGATTCCACAGTGAATACCTTTATTGCAAAGATTTACGAATCAGACATTGATGATATCCGGAATCAAATCGACCAAAAGATTGAAACTTGGTATCAGACAACAGATCCATCGGTAAACTGGGGTGGTACGGTTGAAAAAGCGTTATGTGACATTGATGGCAATTCAATCCTTGATGTAAACGGTAATGAAATCATCGTACTGTTTGAAGAATCAAAGTCTGAGCATGAGGGAGATTTGTGGAAAGACCTTTCTACGAACGATGAGTACATCTATCGTGGCGGTCAGTGGATGAAGATGCAAGTGCCGGACGAAGTCTTTGACGAGATTGATGGCAAGGCACAGATATTCATTAACACTCCTGTTCCACCGTATCGTGTTGGTGACTTATGGTTTGATGCAGATACACAGGAACTTCTCACTTGCGTGGAAAGCAGAGATAAAGGAAGCTGTGTAAAGTCCGACTGGCAGAAGAAAACCAAGTACACTGACGATAGCGGACTGAATACCTTCATTTCTGCGGTATATGATCCAAAGATTGCGGAATTACAGAGTCAGATTGATGGACAGCTTGAAACATGGTTCTATGATCACGAACCTAGCTTACAGAACGAACCGGCTGTGAATTGGACAACCAACGAGCAGAGAAAAGACCACGAAGGTGATCTCTTCTTCTGGAAGTCCACTGGACATTCCTACCGATTCTTACAGGACGGAGCGGTTTGGAAGTGGCAGATCGTACAGGATACAGATATTTCCAAAGCACTTGCAGCAGCAGAGAAAGCACAGGATACTGCGGACCACAAGCGAAGAGTATTTGTAGTGACTCCTCAACCCCCTTATGACATTGGTGATTTATGGGTGCAGGGCGAAACTGGTGACATCATGCGATGCCGAGTACCTAAGAGTGATTCTTCTGAATACGCTGAGGACGATTGGGAAAAGGCATCTAAGTACACGGACGATACAAGAGCCAACGAAGTGCAAAAAGAACTGGAAACAGTCAATAAGGACTTGCAGAATCAGATTGATGGCAAAATTGAGACATACAATCAATCTGCTGATCCGGCAGCTTCATGGACAACAGCTGAACTGAAAGCAAAGCATACTGGTGACTTATGGTACAACTCAAAAACCGAGGAAACAATGCGTTGGAACGGTTCAGCGTGGTCAAAGTTAAGTGATGCGGATGCGAAAGCTGCAAAGAACCTTGCTGTCACAAAGAAACGTGTATTCAGTGTAACTCCTTATCCACCTTATGATAAGGATGACTTGTGGGTACAAGGCACAAACGGTGACTTGATGCGGTGTGTGACCTCTCGTCAGAGCGGAGAGTATGTCACATCCGATTGGGTTAAGGCTACCAAGTACACAGATGATTCCGCAATCAATAACTTTGTTAAGAATACTTATGCTGCTGACCTTGAGAATATCAAGAATCAGATCGATCAGAAGATAGAAACCTGGTTCCAACCTACTGACCCGTCACTTAATTGGACTGGAAAAGAAACACAGCCTCTTTGCGATGTAAACGGGAATGAAATCTTAGATGTTAGTGGAAAAACTATCACAATCACTGTGGAAACCGAGAAAGCAACTCATGAGGGTGACTTGTGGAAGAATTCCAAAACTGGTGATGAATACATCTACAGAAGCGGAAATTGGGAAGAAATGCCAGTTCCAGACTCTGTATTTGACGAGATTGATGGTAAGTCATCCATCTATGTGACACAGCCGAAGCCACCTTATAACGTTGGTGATGCGTGGTTTACTGGTACAGATATCCTTACATGTGTAGTTGACCGTGATAGCGGAGAATTTGTTGCTTCCGACTGGCAGAAGAAGAACAATTACACAGATGACTCCGCACTGAACAACTTCCTAACTGGTGATTACTCAGAGACCATCAAAGAGATTAAGACACAGGTTGATGGTAAAGCTGAAACTTGGAGACAGAACACTGATCCGGCAACAGCTTGGACAACGGCGGAACTCAAAGCACAGCACAAAGGTGATTTGTGGTATAAGACCTCCGAACAGAAATCTTACATCTACAACGGAACTGGATGGACAGAGTTGAAGTCAAATCCACCGGATGAAGTATTCGATGCGATTGACGGTAAAGCGCAGATTTTCTCAACACAGCCAAAACCACCGTATAATGTCGGTGATTTGTATTTCACTGGAAATGATATCCTTGTCTGCATAAAGGACAGAGAAACTGGTGAGTATGTAGCAAGTGATTGGCAGAAGAAAGATAATTATACAGACGATTCTACAGTTACGGACTTCATCGAAAACATTTATAATCCGAAAATTGAAGATATCCAAAATCAGATTGATGGAAAGATTGATACGTACTATTACGATTATGAGCCTGCGAATTCAAACCATCCAGCATCTGAGTGGACTACAGCTTACGAAAGACAGAAGCATGTTGGTGACCTCTTCTTTTGGAAGAACAAAGGTTTCACTTACCGCTATATGAAAGTCGATACATCTTATCAGTGGGTGAGAGTGAAAGATGCAGACATCGTATCTGCGATGGAAACAGCATCAAAGGCTCAAGATACTGCAGACGGTAAGAGAAGAGTATTCACATCGACTCCTCAGCCACCTTATGATGTTGGTGACCTTTGGACGCAAGGAAGCACGGGTGACTTGATGCGATGTAGAACAGCAAGAGCTAGTGGAAATTATAATTCTTCAGACTGGATTCTTGCTACAAAGTATACGGACGATACAGTTGCAAATAAAGCCATTGCACAAATAGAAGTCCTCGATGGAAAGTTAAACCTGAAAGTCACAGCAAAAGAAGTTGAATCTTTGATTGAACAGAAAGCTGACTCCATTCGTTTGAAAGCGGACAAAATCAGTTGGAGTTCAAAGTATTCCAGCATGACTGAGAATGGAACTCTTACTTGCCAAAATGCCACAATCAACGGAACTGTTACAGCAGTAGCTGGATACAGAAAAGCCAAGGTAACATCAGGTTACACGGAATACAGTTGGAATGACACGCTGCTAGGTCACATCGGTACAAACTGCATGAAGAGTGATGCGAACAAAATGGGATTGAACTTCGACCTTGAGTACGATGGCTGGTATATGACATGGGCATATAAAAATAAACGAGATGATAATGCTTACTCGATGAAGATGACCTATGCAAGTGCTGCTTTTGACGGATTCACAAAAGACGCAATCAATATGGGATGCGATTTAGATATGAAAAACCACACTATCAAAAATCCGTCCTTTGAAGGCGGGGGAATCACTGGAACAATTAATTTTACACAAATATATAACGCAAAAAGTGATGGCAGCTTCGAATTTTCAAATGGATGTAAGATGCAGTTTAAAAATGGAATTTTGATTTCAGGATCATGGCATTGGTAAAGGAGCGTATATGGCAGAAATAAAAACAGAAGATAAGATATATATCTTAGAAGAAGCTGAACCAGTTATCAACACAGTGAAACGCGTAGAAAAAAGCGGTACTGTGAAAAATGATACAAGGGAAGCGTTAAGAATCTTACTGGGGGAAGAATCATGAGCATGACAGAAGCTGCAAGGCAGATTAGAAAACTTATCGAACTGACAGCCAGTAATCTTACAGACGAACAGGCGGCATCCTTGCCGTGCTGTTTCCCTGTTTGGAGAGAGGGCATGGAAGTAAAAGAGGGTGAACGCTATGCGGTACGTGTATCCAATGCGGTATCCACAATGTCACTTGAAGATGAAGCACCACAGATTGAGGAGAATCTTGTGCTGTGTAAATGTATGAAATCGCACACAACCACACAAGCAAACTCGCCTGAGGAATCAGAAGATTTGTGGAAAGTTCTGTAGAAAGGAGCAATCATGGCGGAAGAAGAAAAGAAAGAAAAGGTCACGTTACCTTTCAACTTTAGAGTCAACCAGTGTAGGAACTATCTTAGACTAGCTGTTAACACAGCAGTATCTCAGTACGGCTTAGACGGTGCTGTTATCAGCTTAATCATGGAGTCCTTACTGGGAGAGGAACATAGACAACAGGTAGCATATATGGCAGAACAGACAGATGCCATTGTAGAAGAGATTCAAAACAAGGATAAGGAGAATTAATCATGGAATGGACAAAGTACACAACTAAAGAAGCACTGAAAGACAATGATGAGTTAATGATTCTTGACAAGGATGCAAATGCAAACAAGCGTACTTTGATGGACAAGGTATGGAATTATGTTGTGGACAAGATGACTACGGCAGTTATCGCAAAGTTAGGAACAACTAACAAGACTTTGATCGGGGCAGTTAATGAATTAAATAGCAAAACTTTTGGTCGTGCAAAAGTAATTGGCGGAATTGATACAAAAGGTGTGGAAATAACAGTAAAATCAAAAAACACTTTTTATGGAGTTCTTATACTCTCAAACAATCAAGACTTGCAACTATATAACATACCTGTATCGCCAACGTTAAATACTACGGTCGGTCAAGCCAAAATTGAAATAGATAATTTGACAATGCGAATCACATTCAAATCTCAATACACACATTACGCTTGCATACTGGGTGGTTCAATAGCGAACGGAACGATTAAAGAAATTAAGGAATAAAATAGCAATGCAATAACATTCGGAGAAATACACGCAGAAAGTGACATAACATATAATAGTCCACTATTTCCAAAGTACGGACAATACATCCATTTAGTTTCAACAGAGGACGCAAGTTCAATAATCGGAATGCCTGACGAATTTATATATGGGTATGGATTATTATTTACAATTAAAAATCAATTTGGATTTAGCTCTATACAAATGTACATTTCTCATTCGGTAGAAGATCATAATTCTGTAATATATATAAGAACTTTTGTAGATAGTTATAATTCAAAACCAAGTTGGAGAAAAATTTTGCATAGTGGTATTGTTAATGCTAAAGAATAACAAACATAGCGTTATAAAATAGCAATAGCATATCATCAATCAAGTATTTTCCAATAGGAACAAGTCAAACACATACATTTAAAGTCAAGGCGAACGATTTTGTGATTGTAATTTTTTGTGCAGACAGAGGAAGTCGTGCATCTTGCTATATATGTGTTATAACTGATAACGGTTCATTGCAGATAGTAACCGATAAAAACCAAGTAGACGATGGGTATAAAATCGAATCGATATCCTGCAATGAATTTGTTTTAACAATAAAAACTTCGATATATGGTGGAAAGCTTAAAATTATTACTATATAGACTCATCATAAAATAGCAATCAAGTCTTTAATAATTTATTGATATATAGAACTTCCGGAGCAAATATAAAGTCTGTAACTATTTCTGTAAATAAAGATGGATATGACAGCATAACATATGCTCCATTCGTGTTATTCGGAACTTCAGTATTTTTAACAGGTACTATTGGAACGATAGATAATACATTAAAAACAGGGGATGTCACTATAGAGTGCAACAATAATGATTCTATACAAAATGTAAAGTTTTCAAATTTTCCACTGTTTGTTAATGCTGTTATCATTATCTATTGTAAAAACATAAAAAATGCAATCGTTAAAGAAGAATAAAATAGCAAAACTATATTAAGATCGAATGGTATTTATTATTATTACTATTCGACAGAAGCTGGTGAAAAAACGTTAACTCTAACGTCTGTTGGACATATTAATGGATTACTTGTTACAGACTTAAATCGATACACGAATGTATATGCTGTTGGAGGGAACTCTGGCATTAAGCAGATAAGCATTGGATCATCCGAATATACACAACCTTCAAAATCAGGCAATACAATAACTATACCATTAAGAGCTTGGTCGTCATTCTTTTTTATAAGTGACGATCCAAGTATCACTATCACAGAATCATAAAATAGCAACCGTATCCGCCGATTTGAAGTTCAAGGTGTATACGATGCTTCGACAAAAACAATGACATTTTCAATAAGTCAACTCAAAGGCTTACATGGTCTTGTATTGTTCAAAACAGTGCTTTCAAATAATGGAAGGCACTTAAGATTGTCTCTTACATCTTGGAACGAAACAGTTATATCTCAGCACACACAGAACATGATTACAGAACCAGCAGCAACAGGAAATATGGAATCAGGGTCGTATAAACTGGAATATCAAAATAATAATTTTCCTACTGATATGAGTGGTAATTGCATTATATTCTTGATTTCAGATGAAGGATAATTTTTTCGGCAATCTCCCATTTCATGAACCGAAATAAAGCATTTAATTTCACCTCTTTTTGAGTCATAATTGGCTAGAAAGGGGTGTTTTTTATGGAAAAAGACATTAATATGATAATCAAAAATGTTGTAAACATGATGCAAGAGGAGTTGACTGATGAACAGATGCACAAATTGGAGAATGTGCTGTATATTTCGTTCCACGGAGTCAAACTTCAAGAGGAATGTACCTCATTGGTAACAAGTCAATCTCACTGGGATAAGATTCTCAAATTGTTCATTGCAAGTAAACGCTTGGAGAACTGCTCACAAGGTACGATTGACCGCTATGTGGATTGCGTGACGAAACTCGTCAACTATCTCAACAAGAGATTTGAGGATATAACCACAAACGATATCCGCTACTACCTTGCTATGTATCAGGAGACAAGGAAAGTGTCTATCTCGTACATGGACACACTTAGAAGATACTTTTCATCATTCTTTGGATGGCTCTCTGACGAGGGATTCATAAGCAAAAATCCAATGAGACGCATCAAGCACATGAAAGTGCCACAGCGCATCAAAAAGCCGTTTACCTCTGCAGAGAGGGAGCATCTACGTTGCAATGCTAAGAGTCAGAGAGATGTGGCAATTATGGAGTTCCTGTACTCCACAGCAGCACGTATCGGTGAGGTAACAGCTCTGAACCGTAGTGATATCGATTGGGGAAACAAGGAAGTAATCATTTACGGAGAAAAGGGAAAGAAAGAGAGAAAAGTGTATCTGACGGACGAATGCGCTTACCATCTCAAGAAGTACCTTATGTCAAGGGATGACATGAATCCAGCGTTATTTGTATCAAATCGAAAACCACATAATCGAATGGGAAAGGAAGCTATATGGTCAATGCTGTCTAAGTTAGGTAAAAAGACAGATGTTCACGCACATCCGCATAAGTTCCGAAGAACCCTACTCACGGATGCTGGAAGTAGAGGAATACCGCTGCAAGAGATCCAAGCCTATGCCGGACACCAAAAACCGGATACAACCATGATGTACGTCACTGTAAGTGAATCTAATGTGAAAGCATCTTTTAGACGATATATAGCGTAAGCTGACTTGATTCAATATTGATTTTTTAAAAGCCATTTCTCGATGGCTTGTTTGCTATGCCATTTTTTATGAGAAGTCTGTGTTTTCCGATATGCAAAAATGATGTTTTCTAAAAATGTGTGATGGTGATGAAATGGGAGGTGTATGTCCTTATCATGTTACTTTCAGACAGGTAAAATATGCATCCTGATTACAAGATCCTGCTCGTAATTACTGTATACAATCCAATCGGTTGAATCTTTTGATACAATGTCGATTGCATTTCTTGTCTTACTATGATTTACTATTACTGGAATAGCTAATGGAAATTCTGATGTTGATGCAAAGACAACAAATTCATTTTTTTGTGTGGTAACTCGCACGTCTTTAAATGTTATCTTCTTGCTATTTACTGAATGTCTATATTGTTCACGGTATCGGTTTTAAATTTTCTCACAGCGCATACATTTGTAGATGGATTATATCTTGCTATGCAGGCAGCGTCACTGCCAAAAACAAAGAAATCATATACATATCCAGTTGTGGATAATGAAGTTTCTACAGGACAACACATTCCCTTTGTGCTAGTTCCAATCCCGAACATTTCAGTACTAATTGATGTAACAAAGTAAAATGAAAATCGTTTGCTAGTATTTTTCTTCAAATAAGTAAGAAGATCTTGTTTTGAACCGAAATATAAATCCAAAAGTCTCTTGCTATTTTATTTCCAATCATTCCACACTTCATCCGTTGAATTCCATGTTCTAGTTTTTACAACCAAAGTGTATAAATACTGAATCGCCACTTGATACTTAATGCCATCCGAAGGTGAACCCATACAGAAAATAAACCATATTGAATCATCGTTTTTGGGTTTATGCAAAGCTGTACGAAACGCTATAGCAGATTCTCCAACAGGGAGATCATTGCAATCTTTATAAATACTAGAAGAATGAATCTCTTTTGAGCATATTTTATTGCTATTTTAACAACTTGTGATAGAAAGTTTCTTCCAACTCTCAAATCTCAATGTATCGTTGACAAACCCTCTTATGTAAATGGTGTCAGGTTCATTTGAAAAGATAATCTGTAAACCACGCCCAGGTGTTTTCTGTATAACATCCATACGGAAACCTATCGTTAAATCGGAAGGCTTATTCTTCAATGTGTTTGTCACTGTAGATGTTGCACAATAGAAACTCCCATAAGTTTTGAAATCATTTAAATCTTTATCTGCGTAGATTTCTTTATTGCAGACATATGATATGCCCTTGCTATTTTATATAGAATAATCATTCGATAAAATTTACTTTCTTCCAATCACCCCATGTTTTTGATTTAATTTTCATATACACAGCGTTACTATATGAAAAAACAATAAACATACCATAATCTTCAGATGTACTTTTGTATGCAATTCCAAAACCACCATATCCGTCAGGAGAACCATTTTCAACTTTTACTGCGCTTGGTATCGAATAAAAACATATGCCAGTTCTGCTACAGTTTGAAAACATATATTCACAAAGATTAGAAGTGTTTTCAATTTGCATAGCAGTATTTTGTTTATTGCTATTTTATTTCCAATCATTCCACATTTTATCCGTTGAATTCCATATTCTAGTTTTTACAACCAAAGTGTATAAATACTGAATCGCCACTTGATACTTAATGCCATCCGAAGGTGAACCCATACAGAAAATAAACCATATTGAATCATCGTTTTTTGGTTTATGCAAAGCTGTACGAAACGCTATAGCAGATTCGCCAACAGGAAGATCATTACAATCTTTATAAATGCCTGAAGAAAAAATCTGTTTTGAGCATATTTTATTGCTATTTCATCAAGCTTTTCCATTCGCCCCATGTACCAGATTTAGCTCTATAACAAAAGTTATTATTTCCAGCTTGCATAGATAGCTGCACTCCCCAATTATCGCTTTCTTTGAATGATATTATTATTCCGCAAGAAGCTTCTGTAATCTTTTCTGAAGATGTTGTATTCAGTGTCGAAGAATTCCACCGAATGATAGAAAACCCAGTACGAACATCATTCACATTTAACGAATCTACAGATGTTTGAAGATTGCTATTTCATCTATGACTTCAATATGGGTACAATCATCCGCTAAAAATCCATTACAATTATCTTAAGATTGCATAAATATCATAATTAGCTGTATTAACATTGAATCAGAACTAAGTGAAGTAAAGGAGAACTCCAATGTGGATGTAAAAGACATTTTAATGCAGACATACACGATAGCTCTTCCAATCCTGTTGGGCTATATCGTGTGGATGCTACAGGAACAGAAAAAGAAACAAATTGCAGATTCAAAGGCAAGAGATGAAAGACTCGAGGAAGAACGTGAAGTACGTGATGCGAACAGTGCTGGCACAATGCTGTTGCTCAGAGTTCAGCTCATTGAATATCATGATAAATACATGAAGTTAGGGGAAATTCCATCTTATGCCTATGAGAATTTCTGTGAAATGTACAAAGCCTACCATCGGTTAGGTGGTAATGGCATGGTAACTAAAATGATGCACGAAATTGAAGAACTTCATCTCAAGAAGAAAGGAGAATAATCATGGAGCAAATTATCAACTATGTGAAACCGGAACTTGTAGTGGTAGCAGTTGTACTGTATTTTATCGGCATGGCCATTAAGCAGTCTGAGACTATCGCAGACAAGTATATTCCTAGCATCTTAGGCATTGCTGGAATCGTGATCTGCGGTATCTACGTGATTGCAACTTGTACTCTCGGAACAGGACAGGATATCGCAATGGCACTGTTTACCGCAATCGTACAGGGAATCTTAGTGGCTGGATTAAGTAACTATGTCAACCAGTTAATCAAACAGAGTGGAAAGGAAGAGTAATTATGACAGAGCAGACAGTAAAAGAAATTATCAAGAGTTTTGCCTACGGACTTTCAGCGAAAGAAATCTCGGACAATGAGGGTACATCACTGGAAACTATGGAAAAATTTGCAGAGGAACACGCAGCGGAGATCGAGCAGAAGAAAGCAGAACTGAAAGAAGGTGGCTGGTATGAGTAAACTTATCATTGATGTTAGCTACCATAACGGAGTAATCAACTGGGAAAGAGTCAAGGCATCCGGTTGTGCCGGAGCTATCCTCCGCTGTGGATATGGAGATGATATCGCATCACAGGATGATAAGCAGTGGGTGAGAAACCTTGCTGAATGTGAAAGACTTGGAATTCCGGTGGGAGTCTATCTGTATAGCTATGCGACTTGTGACAGACAGGCACAGAGCGAGCTTGCTCATATCTTGAGATTGATTAAAGGTCACACCTTCCAGTTACCTATTTTCCTTGATGTTGAGGAACCAGGCACACATGGATACGCACCTAAAGCGTGTGAGATTGTCTGCGAAGGACTCAAGGCAGCTGGATATACTCCAGGAATCTACGCTTCACTGAGTTGGTTCAACAACTATCTTGGCAGTGTTCGTGGTAAATACATCGAATGGATGGCAAGATACAAGAATCTCCCGGAAGATACTTACAATGGTCAGTATGCTATTTGGCAGTATTCTTCTGATGGACAGGTAGATGGAGTCAGTGGAAGAGTAGATGTCAACTATTGCTACATGGAGTTTGGTGGCAGTGCTACACCAGTAACACCGTCAGCACCATTTAAGCCGGTAGAGAAGAAAGACTTAGGACAGGTCGATATTACATATCAGGCTTTCACAGACAGATGGTGGCCACCAGTGGTGAATAAAATCGACTGGGCTGGAAAAGGTGATGATGTTTCGATTAAGTGGCTTGCCATTAAAGTAAGCAAGGGAAGTATCCGGGCACGTGTCTATACGCAGGCTAATGGATGGCTTCCATATTTGACATTCGGCAACAGCTATGATCTGAACGACAAGGTAAATGGAATCCTCGGAGATGGATCAGAGATTCTTGCAGTCGAACTGTACTACATTACACCAGAAGGATATGAGTACCAGATGGTTCACTACAGAGTTTCTGTTAAGAACAATCCAAACTTCTACAGCGAGCAGATTGATACTCTGACAGCTAACGGTGCAGATGGATATGCAGGAGATAAGAAGAGATTCATTGATAAGTTTCAGGCTTGGATTGAGTAAAAATATGCCCCGGAGCATTTGACTCTAGGGCGTAAATATTGTATCATGTGAGGGGGCAAAAAGGGGGCAGAACATTGTACTTTGTTGTACGGTTTCGGTGCTGAAAATGCCTTAAAGTGCGATATTTCGCAGTAGTTTATACCTATTTATATATACAGGTACTCCCCTAGACAGCTTTGAACTTTTCCCCGGAATCGCCCTTAAATGTGGTGTTTCCGGGGTTTTTCTTATTTCAGCAGATTCGCGATGCAGATCTTCAAATCTTCATAGATTCCAAAAGAAATCTCATTGCAGATTTTCCTATAGGTTTACGGGTTTGAAGAAAAAATGCAATTCCTTGTTGAGAATTCTTTCACTTGTCATGAAATATGTTATACTGGATTTGATTGAAGTGGTGGTTCAAGGTGACGGGTTCTGCATAAGGGGAAGCCGTATGAGCAAAAAGAATTATGAAACAAGTGAATTAAAAGAACTGAAAGATGTGTTACAGACGTTTACGGAGTTTGTATGGGAGATGGAAGAATATCTGCCGGAATTTTATCATTTTTTTGATACGATGAGGCAGAACATCGAGATTTTTCTTCGGGTCGGCGAAGAAGATGAAGAACAGATTCATGAGATTCTGGAACGGGATTGGGAGAAAGCACATGCGCCGCTTGTGGGAGTACAGTGTTATGATTTTCAAGGATCACATCCGGAGGCAGAAGCAGGAACTTGTGTTTATTTTGCGAATCTTTTGACAGAAATCGGTCGTTTTTTTGAACCGATGAGTATGTTGGGAGTGCTTTGAAAGAAGTGAAAAGGAGAGATTGATATGGCATCATTTTTAGAAGACATCACACCATTTTATGGGACAGGAGAACGGAATGGGAAAGGACAGACACTGGAAGAATTTCTGGAAGAATATGATCCATATCGATATAAAAATCCGTGTTGTACAACAGACACAGTTGTTTTCTCTTATAAAGATGAACAGGCACTGAAAGAAGGACGATTAAAGGTGCTTTTGGTTAAGAGAGGAAATCATCCCAGTATTGGCTGTTGGGCTCTTCCGGGAGGATTTGTAAATTTGCGGGAGAATCTGGAGGATACAGCAAGACGGGAACTGCAGGAAGAGACCGGAGTCAGCGGACTTCCGGTGGAACAGTTTGCCTGTTATGGAGATTATCAGAGAGATCCGAGAGCAAGGATTATTACAAGTGCGTATCTTTCTATCGTAAAGGAGTCGGATGTAAGTGTAGAGGCCGGAGATGATGCGGCAGATGCAGCATGGTTTGAGATAGGGATGGAACCGGAGACAGCATATGAAGAAGATGGATGGGAAAAGACGGAATATCATCTGACAATTCAAAATCAGGATCAGAAGAGAAATGCTGTTATCCTGAAAAAGGAGCGGACAGGATTGGTCAGAGAAAAATACTATGTTGTAAAAGAAGGTGGAGGAATTGCAGTGGATCATGCAGCTATTCTGGCACAGGCTTATGAATTGTTAAAAGGCAGGTTGCATTCAGGGCAAAACATGCATTCTCCGTGTCAATCAGCGGAGTGATTGACACGGGAGTGAACAGTAACCTTAAAAGGACAACTATGAGAGGAGACGAAAAGAATCTCTTGTGGTTGTTCTTTTTATGTGATAAGATATTGAGCATGAAAACCTGTAGGATAAATCACACTTCCGAAGGAATGTGACAGATCATCCGGATGGTACTTATGGTTAGTAGGAGGAAGATATGGAGAACGAAACAGTTTCAAAGAATTTTATTGAACAGGAGATAGATAAGGATCTGGCAGAAGGAGTTTACGATCATGTATGCACCCGTTTCCCACCGGAGCCGAATGGATACCTTCATATTGGTCATGCGAAGTCTATCCTTTTGAACTATGGACTGGCAGAGAAGTATAATGGTGAATTCCATATGAGATTTGATGATACGAACCCGACAAAGGAGAAGACAGAATTTGTTGAGTCTATCAAAGAGGATATTAAGTGGCTGGGTGCTGACTGGAAGGATCATCTTTATTTTGCATCCGATTATTTTGATCAGATGTATGAGTGCGCTGTGAAGCTGATCAAGAAAGGAAAAGCATTTGTCTGTGATCTTACAGCAGAACAGATGCGTGAATATAGAGGAACACTTACAGAACCAGGAAAAGAAAGTCCATATAGAAATCGTTCTGTAGAGGAGAACCTTGAGCTTTTTGAGAATATGCGTGCCGGAAAGTATGCAGACGGAGAGAAAGTTCTTCGTGCAAAGATCGACATGGCATCACCGAATATCAATATGCGTGACCCGATCATTTATCGTGTTGCCCGCATGACACATCACAATACAGGTGATAAGTGGTGTATTTATCCAATGTATGATTTCGCTCATCCGATCGAGGATGCAATCGAGGGAATCACACATTCCATCTGTACACTTGAGTTTGAAGATCACAGACCTCTTTATGACTGGGTTGTAAAAGAATGTGAATTCGAGAACCCACCGCGTCAGATTGAGTTCGCAAAACTGTATCTTACGAATGTTGTAACAGGAAAGCGTTATATTAAGAAGCTCGTAGAAGATAAAATCGTTGACGGATGGGATGATCCAAGACTGGTTTCTATTGCAGCGCTCAGAAGAAGAGGATTTACACCGGAGTCAATCAAGATGTTTATTGATATGTGTGGTATTTCAAAGAGCCAGAGCTCTGTTGATTATGCGATGCTTGAGTACTGTATCCGTGAGGATCTGAAGATGAAGCGTTCCCGTATGATGGCTGTGCTTGATCCGATCAAGCTTGTGATCGACAACTATCCGGAAGGAGAAGTTGAATATCTGGATGTTGCGAACAATCTGGAGAACGAAGAACTCGGACAGCGTAAAGTTCCGTTCTGTCGTGAACTTTACATCGAGAGAGACGACTTCATGGAAGAACCGCCAAAGAAATATTTCCGCTTGTTCCCAGGGAATGAAGTTCGTCTGATGCACGCATATTTTGTGAAGTGTGAAAGCTTTGTAAAGGATGAGAATGGTAACGTGACAGAAGTTCACTGTACTTATGATCCTGAGACAAAGGCTGGAAGTGGATTTACAGGACGTAAGGTGAAAGGAACAATTCATTGGGTTCCGGCACCATATGCACAGAAAGCAGAAGTAAGACTGTATGAGAACCTTGTAGATGAAGAGAAGGGTGTATACAATAAAGAGGATGGTTCTCTGAACCTGAATCCAAATTCTCTGAAGATTATCAAAGATGCTTATGTGGAGCCAAGCTTTGCAGATGCGAAAGCTTATGATAGCTTCCAGTTTGTAAGAAACGGATTTTTCTGTATCGATGCAAAGGATTCTACACCGGAGAATCTGGTATTTAACCGTATTGTTTCTCTGAAGAGTTCTTTCAAACTGCCGAAGAAATAAAAAACGGACTGCCGTGATCACAATGAGAAATTGTTCACGGCAGTTTTTCATAGTTATAGGTGTGATGCAGAGGGAGAACAAGAATGTATGAATTGACAATGAGTTTGAATCCAAAATCAAAAACTCCGCTGTACGAACAGATTTATGAATTTATCAAGGAAGAGATTCAGAATAACGTAATACAGAGTGGAGAGCGGCTTCCATCTACAAGAGCATTGAGTAAGCATCTGGTAGTGAGCAGGAGTACAGTAGAACTTGCATATGAACAGCTCCTGTCGGAAGGGTATGTGGAGGCAATCCCATGCAAAGGATATTTTGTCGCAAAGATCGAAGGCATATATCAGCTTCAGAAGAGACCGGAGATCAAAGTTGAACCGATTTCTTCAGGAGTGACAGAATACGCGTATGATTTCACTCCGAACGGTGTGGATCTCAACAGCTTTCCGTATAATGTCTGGAGAAAATTATCCAAAGAATGTCTGATAGATGATAAGGCAGAGATGTTCCGATTGGGGAATCCTCAAGGGGAATATGGGCTTCGGAATGTAATCAGCAGTTATTTGCATCAGGCAAGAGGAATACACTGTCATCCGGATCAGATCATTATTGGAGCAGGAAGTGATTATTTGCTTATGCTTTTAACGACAGTGATTGGAAATGGTCATAAAGTTGCGCTGGAAAACCCAACCTATGGACAGGCCTATCGTTTGTTTGAACGATTAAGCTATAAAGTCTGTACTGTTGATATGGATCAAAGCGGGATGCGGATTGATGAATTAGAGAAATCAGGGGCGGATATTGCATTTGTCATGCCGTCTCATCAGTATCCACTTGGATGTGTTATGCCGATACAAAGAAGAATGGAACTTTTGAAATGGGCAGATGGGGCAGAAGGCAGATATATTATTGAAGATGATTACGACAGTGAATTTCGATATAAAGGAAAGCCGATTCCGGCACTGCAGGGAAGTGATAGCAATGGGAAAGTGATTTATACAGGTACCTTTTCTAAATCACTGGCACCTTCTATTCGAATGAGCTATATGGTGCTTCCGGAACATATTTTGAAAATTTATCAGGAAAAATGCAGATTCATCAGTTCTACTGTCTCCAAGGTGGATCAGATGATTCTTCAGAAATTTATGGAAGAAGGCTATTATGAGCGACATCTGAATAAAACACGCGCATTATATAAGAACAGGCATGATGTTCTGATCAGCAACCTTCGGAAGATGAAAGAGATTCTGGAAATTTCCGGAGAAAATGCAGGTGTTCACCTGTTGCTGCATTTTAAGACGGATGATTCCGAAAAGGATTTGATTGAAAAAGCAGCGAAACAAGGTGTCAGAGTTTATGGCTTATCAGAGTATTGTGTAAAAGATAATGAAGACAGTACAGGAAAAGCGGTGATTCTGTTAGGTTATGCAAATATGAATGAGGAGAGAATTCGTGCAGCAGTTCAACTACTCTGTAAGGCATGGAAATAGATGATAGAAAAACAGGCTGTATTTTAATAAAAAAGAGAAGCGGATCGTTCAATTTTATTAAGTGTAAGATTGAACCATCCGCTTTCTTTTTTATTATTCGTTTTCAGCAATCGTATCATCTGATTCATCAGAAACTGCTGGTTGTGTTTCTGCTTCAGAAGAGTCAGCACTGTCAACATCAGATTTTTCAGTTAAATCATCTGGTCGGGCTGCCTGCAAAGATACATAAGATCTTTCCTGTGTTGGTTCAAGATCCTGATCCAGATCAAATGTATCGGAATCCGTTTCTTCTTTATTGCTATCGGTGCTATCTGCTTTTATATCAGAGGATGTACTCTTTGATTTCTTGATCAGACGAACAGCAAGAAGTCCGATTGCAGTACCAACAGTGCCAAGTCCAACTATCCATTTGATTAATTTTTTCAATTCTATAGTCTCCCTTCTATTAAACTAAATTTCATACTGATAAACAGTTTGCTCTCAGGGGAAAACCGCCTGATTTACTTTCCATTGTAATACTTTTATCGCAGAAATACAATATTTCTGACATTTAAATAAAAAAATGCGAAATAACGTTTTACAACCCTGCAAAAGTATAGTATAATTCTTAAGGCGGTAATGGTTATAAGTACCGCTGATTAATATTATTTACAAGCAAACATACGCAGGAGGGTTTGAAATGGTAAAAGCAGTAGTTGGTGCAAACTGGGGCGATGAAGGAAAGGGTAAGATCACAGACATGCTCGCCAGAGAGGCAGATATCATCGTTCGTTTTCAGGGTGGTGCGAATGCAGGCCATACAATTGTGAATGATTACGGAAAATTTGCGCTGCATACACTGCCATCAGGTGTGTTCTATGGACATACGACCAGCATCATTGGTAATGGTGTCGCACTGGATGTGCCGCGTCTTTTCGCAGAGGTACAGTCTATAGTAGAAAAAGGTGTTCCGATGCCGAAGATTCTTGTATCCGACAGAGCACAGATGGTAATGTCTTATCACAAGAATTTTGACGCATATGAAGAAGAGAGACTCGGAGGAAAATCTTTCGGTTCCACAAAGTCAGGAATTGCTCCGTTCTATTCAGATAAGTATGCAAAGATCGGTTTCCAGGTTAGTGAGCTGTTTGATGATGAACTTTTGAAGGAGAAGGTTGTGCGCGTGGCAGAGCAGAAGAATGTACTGCTTGAGCATTTATACCACAAACCACTGATTAATCCTGATGAGTTATATAACGAACTGATGGAATATAAGAAAATGGTAGAGCCGTTTGTAGCTAATGTATCTCTTTACCTTCACGAGGCAATCAAAGAAGGAAAGACAGTTCTTCTTGAAGGACAGTTGGGATCCATGAAAGATCCGGATCACGGAATTTATCCAATGGTTACATCTTCCTCAACACTTGCAGGATACGGTGCGATCGGAGCAGGAATCCCACCATACGAGATCAAGCAGGTCGTTACAGTATGTAAAGCATACTCAAGCGCAGTAGGAGCCGGAGCTTTCGTAAGCGAGATCTTTGGAGAGGAAGCAGACGAGCTTAGAAGACGTGGTGGTGACGGCGGAGAGTACGGCGCTACAACAGGACGTCCAAGAAGAATGGGATGGTTTGACTGTGTTGCATCCAAATATGGCTGCAGAATGCAGGGAACAACAGATGTAGCATTTACAGTACTCGATGTACTTGGATATCTGGATGAGATTCCGGTATGTGTTGGTTATGAGATCAACGGAGAAGTTACTACAGAATTCCCGGTAACACATCTTCTTGAGAAGGCAAAACCGGTTTACAAAGTTCTTCCGGGATGGAAAGAAGACATCCGTGGAATCAAAAACTACGAAGATCTTCCGGAAAACTGCCGTAAATACATTGAATTCATTGAGAAAGAGATCGAGTATCCGATCACAATGATCAGTAACGGACCAGGAAGAGACGATATTATTTATCGTAATAAATAATGAAACAGAAATACAGGACAGGAAGTGAAAGCTTTCCGTCCTGTATTTTTTATATATTAGGATTAGGGTGTCAAAAGACACACTAACATTCATTGATTTTTGTTTGTACCTTGAA
>OIZP01000079.1_pt1 | contig 66784 bp, 70 predicted proteins | sample 1588531 | NCBI WGS metagenome assembly OIZP01 (sample SAMN03283283) | human gut metagenome | biome: human-associated habitat; material: feces | host: Homo sapiens | place: Peru | collected 2012
TCATGATTCAGGGCGGCTGCCCCGAGGGAACCGGTATGGGTGGCCCCGGCTATTGCATCAAGGGCGAGTTCTTCTTCAACGGCGTGAAGAATGATCTGCGGCACAAGCGAGGCGTCCTCAGCATGGCCCGTTCCTCCTCTCCCAACTCGGCAGGCAGCCAATTCTTTATCATGCACGCCGACGCCAAGCATCTGGACGGTCAGTACGCTGCTTTCGGCAAGGTAACCTCCGGCATGGATGTAGTGGACGCCATTGCCTCCACCAAAACCGGTGCGCAGGATCGGCCCGTGGCAGAGCAGAAGATCGCATCCATTACCGTGGATACCCACGGTGAGACTTATCCGGAGCCCAAAAAGCTCCCCGATCCCTACGGCAGATTCTAAAAACAATTTCCGGGCGCTTTAGCGCCCGGAACAAAAAAGCTTTCTTCTTTCATTCGGGGTCGTACTGGTTTCGACGGGGGCAGTGAGGCCGGAATAGCGGGTCGTGGCGCCTGACCACGATAAAACGGGTAACTTTTTAAATTTAACTGACAACAATTCTGTTGCAATGGCTGCCTGATTAGGCGCCCATCCGCCCCGGAAGGTCCACGAGCCGGGCTCGGGTGTGATTTGAGTGGAGACCGTGTGTGCGCTAAGCTTTGCGCGTACCATGAACAATGAAGCTACCAATTCCCGTAGGGTGTTTGTTCCCGCCGGGATGAGGGAATGTAAATAACAAACTGCGCCCGGAGAAACTCTTTCCAAGTTGCTTTCGGACAGGGGTTCGATTCCCCTCGGCTCCACCATAGGAAAACCCTCGCCCAAAGGCGGGGGTTTTCCTATGGTGGAGCCAAGAAGAGGGGAATCGAACCCATCAAATCAGAGCGCCGGTGGCGCTCTGGTGCATTTCGGCTGGACGAAATGCACACCACAATGTCCTCAAATCCCCTCGGCTCCACCGCCCCAGACAACAGCGAGCCGATAGGGTGGAGCCAAGAAGAGGGGAATCGAACCCATCAAATCAAGCTGCCAGTGGCAGCTTGGATGCCCCCGGCTGGACGGGGGCATCACCATAATGTCCTCGAATCCCCTCGGCTCCACCGCCCCGGACAACAGCGGGCCGATAGGGTGGAGCCAAGAAAGTCTGTAAACCGGAATAAATAAGGTGGTAGAGAAATGTTTACATTGTATAAGCCCAGTATTGAAGATTTATGGTTTAGAGCGCAAATGATGGGCAACGAGCAGACAATGGCTTATAATCATGCCTACGGCGGCACCATTCCATTCCCAAAAGAGCATTGGGCGGATTGGTATGACAGATGGCTGGCAGATCATGATGATAAACGTTTTTACAGGTATGTCAAGGTAGATGATATGTTTGTTGGCGAGGTGGCATATCACTTTGAGGAAGAAAGACAGATAACGCTTGCGAGTGTAATAATGGATGCCCCATATCGCGGAAAAGGCTATGGCAGCAAAGCGCTGATGCTTTTGTGTCAGGCTGCAAAAGAGGCGAACATACACGAGCTATATGATGATATCGCCATAGATAATCCTTCTGCTGCATTGTTTCTCAAATGCGGTTTTTCCGTAGTTCTGCAAACCAAGGAATATATATTGTTAAAAAAAGAACTGTAGGCTCTGTAGATTTCGATTTGCTGAGGCTGCTCGCTACGGAACAGGACAAAAGGTTTTCACTTCCACCGCTATGGTTCCACTTTTAGGTGAAACCATCTAAAGCAGCATTCATATTATCCACCGACCCGGGCAGCAAAAGACTGATATGGGGAGACCCAGGGAAGCTGCCGGAAGGGAAACTTATGGGGCTTCCGCCATTGATTTATTCTTGCACTTACGCTATAATACAGGTATAGTAGCAACAAAGAGGCGTTTTTGAGTGCTTTACAGCGGAAATGGGGAAGGACAAATGGCTGAGAAACAGGGCGTAATCTACATATTGACGAATCCGTCGTTCCGGGACTATGTGAAAATAGGCTACGCGGATGATGTGGAAAGGCGGCTGCAGCAGCTCAACCGCAGTGAGTGTATTCCCTTTGCGTTCCGCATCTATGCCACCTACGAGGTGGATTCCCGGTTGTCGGATATGAAAATCCACAGCATTATTGATAAGCTGAATCCAAATCTCCGGTCCATTGACAATTTCAACGGACAGAAACGGGTACGGGAGTTCTATGCAATGTCACCGGAGGACGCCTATTCCATTCTGGAGGCAATCGCCGAGATCCACGGCTGCGCGGACCGCCTGAAGCGCTTCCCCCTCAGTGAGACGGATGCCAGAGCAGAAGAGACCGCCGAGGACATTGAAGAGCAAAGAAAGGACCGCCTTGCGCCCTTTTCCTTCTCGCGCTGCCGCATCCCGGTGGGGGCCGCGATTGAATACTGCAACCGTGCTGATGAAAAATCCGGGCTGATTTGTACGGTCGTGGAAGATCACAGCGTAGAATACGATGGAAAAAAGTGGTCCTTGTCTGCGTTGGCAGGAACGCTGATGCAGAGCAAATGGAGTGTTGCCGGCCCGAGGTATTTCAAGTACAACGGGGAGTGGCTGAACGATATCCGAAAGCGGCTGGGGGTATAGGAGCCTATCGGATTGCCTGAGTATGCTCAAAAACCGCTGCTATTTTGACCCAGCGTACACTGGTTTGAAATAGCAGCGGTTTTGTACGTCTTTGTATCAGCAGAAGAAAGAGGCGGAACCAAAATAGTTGCTCCACTTTTCAATGACCTCGTTGCTTCTGGCTTCGATAATCATCATAATATTACGCAAGGTTCTAGGTGGTATACGTGAATTGTTATTGCACAGGTAGCACCGTCCGGCAGCGGTAATCCATATCTTTGTTGCGTTGGCAGTAGGAGCTCCTGGAGAGACATGGACGTGAACAGGCTCCAGGGGATCACTTTCATTAGACCAAAAATAGACCCAGTAGGAGCCAATCTTAAAAACCTGAGGCACTGTCAAATCCCCCTTCTTGGGCGAATTGGAGAATTAAATGGGCAGTAGAGTGAATCACTTCGTCATAACGGGTGAGCTCCTTTTCTGACAGACCGGAAATATCCTGCCAGTGGTAGCCGGGCAGAATACATACAGCACTGTGGAAGCCGTCTTTCGCGTCTGGCTTTTCAATATAGACTTTGACGGTGCCATCCTTGCGCATCTCTGAATGGACGATTTCAGCAGAGTCATCCAGAGTCATAAAGGGGTACATCATTGCGTTTGCCTCCTTAGTGGGATTAGGAAACGGAAGAGCATATTCTTTAATTGCTGCGCTTTCTTCTATGCCGCAGAGAAAAATTTACGATTGTTTCCTATGGTTGATTATATTTTTGCACGGATGAAATGTCAATCACTATTTGCGTTTACGGCAGCATGACATTGTGTGCATTGTCTGCGTTTCCGGCAGAAAAATAACGCCGGATTTTATTTTTCTATTGCACCTTGGCTCAGAATTTGGTATACTTTCTTTCAAATGATAAGCAAATGATAAGAAGGGGTGAATGACCTATGAAACGCTCTGGGGGGCGGCTTTGGGGTCGTGTGATCGTGGTGCTGGCGGTGCTTGCGCTGCTGGTTCCGGCGGGGTTTACGGCGGTTCAGATGGGGGTGTTCTCGGATGAGCCGCCTATGGAGATCACGCCCATGTATCCGGATGCGCCCACACTGCGGGTGGCTTCAGACTATGATTTCTGCCCCAATGCCTATTTCAATAAGAATGGGGAGCTGGCCGGGCTGTACATCGAGATCATTACAGAGGCGGCCAACCGGCTGGAACGGAACGTGGTCTTTGAGACCGGCACCTGGATGGAAAGCCGGGGACGGTTGGAAAACCATGAGGCGGATGTTCTGCTGGGCCTGGAGATCTTCTCCAACATGGAGGGCACACTGCGGACCATCCCCATGTGCTCGGATGAGCTGCGGATCTACGGCCGGGATGCCGTGGACAGCGCAGGCGCTCTGGCGGGAAAGCGGGTGGCGCTGATGGTCCGCTCCGTCATTGCCGCTACCTATGATTTGCAGTGCGAGTATGTGGAGTATAACACCAATACGGACATTCTGCAGGCGGTGGAAACCGGCGAGGCGGACTATGCCATCTGCCATGGGGCCGTGGCCTCGAAGATCATCGAGAAAAACGGCTTTGACCTGCAGCCCAGCCTGGCCATAGCCAAGAGCTTTCCGGCCTTGGCAGTGGACGAGGCCCAGCCGGAGCTCTGGGCGGAGCTCAATGGGGTTTTGCAGGAGATGTCCCGGGACGGCACCATCGGCCGCCTGCAAAACAAATGGATCACCGAATTCACAAAGAATCGTTCTTTTTCCTATGTGTTCCGGAACAACCAGGGCTTCTACGTCACGTTCCTGCTGGCCGTGATCATTGTGTTCTGTGTCTGCGCCGTGTTTATGGTCCTGGACCGGGAGCGGTCGGAATACATCGGCTCTCTGTTGGACTACCAGCGGCAGCTGAAGCGCTCCAACGAGGAGGCCATGCGGGCAAACAAGGCCAAGAGTGTTTTCCTGTCCCACATGAGCCATGATATCCGGACGCCGATGAATGGCATCATGGGCATGGTGGACAAGATCCGCAAAAACAAGGAGAAGCCCGAGGTGGTGGCGGATTGCCTGGACAAGATCGATGCGGCGTCCGGCCATCTGCTGTCCCTGCTGAATGACATTCTGGATATGAGCGCCCTGGAGCAGGGAAAGGTGGAGCTGGAGTGCAAGCCCTTCGACCTGTGCAGGGAGCTGGAGGACCTGCGGCTCATCGTAGAGGAGGTGGGCAGGGAGAAAAATGTGCGCTTTACGGTCAATGCCGAAAGAATAGAACACACCATGCTTCTGGGCAGCCCGCTGCACCTGCGCCGCATCCTGCTGAACCTCATCAGCAACGCCATGAAATACAACCGGGAGGATGGAACCGTGGAGCTGCTGGTGGAGGAAACGGGCAGTTCCGGGAAAACCGCCGACTTCCTCTTTGAGGTCCGGGATACGGGCATCGGCATGAGCCAGGAATTTCTGGAGCAGCACCTGTTCCAGCCCTTTGCCCAGGAAAATGACAATGTTCGCACGGTCTACCAGGGAGCCGGACTGGGCATGTCCATTGTGGCGTCCCTGGTGAAGGCGATGGGCGGAACCATCCTGGCCACGAGCAAGCCCGGCGAGGGGACGACCTTTACCCTGCGGCTGTCCTTCGCCATTGCACCGGAGCCCGTCCGGAAGCCGGAGGAGCTGCCTGCGGGAGACATCCGGGGAATGCGTGTGCTGGTGGTGGAGGACAATGCCCTGAATCTGGAGATCATGCAGTGCCTGCTGGAGGATGCAGGGGCCATTGTGACCGTTGCCCGGGACGGCGCCGCTGCGGTGGAGGCCGTCCGCAGCAGCCCGGAGGGAGGCTTTGATGCCATCCTGATGGATATCATGATGCCGGTCATGGACGGCCTGGAGGCATCCCGGCAGATCCGTGCCCTTCCCAGGCCGGATGCAGCCAATGTGCCCATCATTGCCATGACGGCCAATGCCTTTGAGGAGGACCGCAAAAGATCCGTCGAGGCCGGCATGAACGATCACCTGACAAAGCCCCTGCAGCCAAGGCTTCTGATGGATACCCTGGCGAAATACCGGAAGCGGCCATGAATAAAGGAACAGACCCATGTCTATTGTGACCTTTTACTGCGGCGACCCGAAAAATGCGCCCAAAACCACCCAGGGGGCGCACCTGGGCGGCAACGCCATCCTGCTGTGGCAGGGGAAGCTTCTGCTGGAGCGCCGGGTGGATGCCGATGTATGGGGCCTTCCCGGCGGCGGGGCCAAGAAGCAGGAGACTGCCCGGCAGGCCGTTTCCCGGGAAATCTATGAGGAGCTGGGGCTGCGCATTCCGGGAAAGGACTTCCGGAAGCTGGCAGTCTACGGTGACCCCGGGCGCATTGCCGCCTATCGGGACGGCAGCGTCTGGCGGATGGTCATCGTGCTCTATGGCTATGTGTTTTCGGAAAAGCCGGAGCTGCGCATCAGCCGGGAGTCCCGGGAGCTGCGTTTTTTCACCCGGGAAGAGGCGGCGGGGCTTCCTCTGGCTGTGACCCACAGGGACATTATCGGAGACTGGTTTTTGAATATGACCGAAGATCGGTGGCCGGAAGCGGGTTATTAACCGTATATTCTGGTGAAAATATACAGAAATACAAAATACCCTTGTATATTCCGGAAAACTGTGATAGAATGTATGCTGACGGCGCAGTATCCTAGTCAGAGAGACCGTTTTCCAGGAAGGGCCTAAAAATCCTTTGAAGGGCACATCGGTGAAGTCCCTGGTGTCTGCTTTTTACGCCCAGTTTAGGGTGGATGCTGGGGGTTAAGGATTCCGGGCGCGCTCCAATGGCATGGGGCATACGACCCGTTTTCCGTGGAGACCCGGTCTTGTGCGACGACGAAGAGAACCTCTCGGAGGCCCGCTCGCGTACGAACCGGGATTAGAACCTGCAAGGCAGTGCACAGAATCGTGTTGCTGCGTGCAGCGTAGCCTGCCTTGAGTGAACATGTGGGGAAAGAAGACCAGGCGGCCGTCCGTTGTGGCCATAACGGATGCCGACATCGCTTCTGGAAACCATGTTTGCAAAAGAGGCTAAGACTACGGTTTTCTCTGCTGTGGAAATCACCTAGGCTGTCGTAACTGGGCAGGCAGGGGATTGCGGTACGGACTAAGTGGCAATCGGGTATATATGCTTGGCAACACATATGCGGCGGGATGAAACGGAAACGGCCCGGGCGGCAACGCCGGGTTCCCGCCGGGGAAAACAAACCCGACCTAAGCCGTAAGATTTATCCTGCCTGCTGCCGTCATTTTTCACTTGTTTCAAATTGTTAGGAGAATTTTTGTGTCAAAGAACGATCCGGACAGTAATAAACGTCAGCAGCGGGCCGCTGCCCGCTGGGCACTGACGATTTTTTTGGTAACCATTGCGGTTTCCGCCTCCATTAGCTTTGCTTCCAATGAGGTGATGGCCCGCAGCTCCATGGCAGTGGCATTTCTGATTCTGCTGGTCATTGTGGCTGTGGGCATTCTTTTCGATATCATCGGTGTGGCGGTGACCTCTGCCGATGAGAAGCCTTTTCACTCTATGGCCTCCCGCCGGGTTCCCGGCGCGAAGGAGGCCATCCGTCTGCTGCGCAGCGCGGGGAAGGTGAGCTCCATTTGCAATGATGTGGTGGGCGATATCTGCGGCGTTGTCTCCGGCGCGGCCTCGGCCACCATTGCGGCCCGGGCGCTGACCTATGTGAACTTTTCTTGGCCCCAGGCCGTGAGCCTGGGAATGTCTGCCCTGGTCGCCGGACTGACGGTGGGCGGCAAGGCCGTAGGCAAGACTGTGGCCATCCGTTCCTGCACGGAGATCGTGTTTACAGTCGGCAAGTTTCTTGCCGCGCTGGACGGCTGCAAGGCTTGGGTGAGAAGAAAGATAAAAAAGAAAAAAGGATGATCAAATCGTGGGAATTTTGCAGGATGTGCATTGCCGGGAAGATCTGCTGAAGCTCTCAGAGCCTCAAAAAGCCTGCCTTTGCCGGGAGATCCGGGAATTTCTGATAGAGAGTGTCTCCAAAACCGGCGGCCACCTGGCGGGGAACCTGGGCGTTGTCGAGCTTTCCGTAGCCATCGAGACCGTTTATGATACCCGGGTGGACCGGCTGGTCTTTGACGTGGGGCACCAGTCCTATGTCCACAAGCTTTTGACGGGGCGGCAGGAGGCGTTTGCTTCGCTGCGCCAGTTCGGCGGAATATCCGGCTTTCCCAAGCCGGAGGAGAGCGAGGCCGATGCCTTCGTGGCGGGCCATGCCTCCAGCTCCGTGTCCATTGCCCTGGGCATGGCCCGGGCCAGAACCCTTCTGGGGCAGAATTACGATGTGGTAGCCCTGGTCGGCGACGGCGCGGCCACCGGCGGCATGATCTATGAGGCGCTGAACGATCTGGCCGTCAGCAAGGAGCCCATGGTGGTGATCCTCAATGACAACGAGATGTCCATCAGCCGCAGCAGCGGCGGCCTGTCCCGGCACCTGTCCCGGGTGCGCAGCAGCCGGAACTATCTCCACGCCAAGCGCTACTACCGCACGATTTTAAAGAAAATCCCCGGCGGCGATGCGGTCTACAAGGCTTCCAGCCGTCTGAAAAACCGGCTGAAGCAGATCATCATGCCGGGCAATATGTTTGAGAACATGGGCATTACCTACCTTGGCCCTGCGGATGGCCACGACCTGCCGGGCATTACGGCCCTGCTGGCTGCCGCCAAGGAAATGCGCGAGCCGGTGCTGGTCCATGTGATTACCAAGAAGGGCTGCGGCTATCCCCCTGCTCAGGAAGACCCAACCAGGTTCCACGGCATTGGAAAGTTCGATCCCGCCACCGGCAAGAGCCTTGGGGAGAAGACCGCCAGCTTTTCCGATTCCTTCGGCCAGACCATGGTGGATCTGGCGGCCCAGGACAGGCGGGTCTGCGCCATTACGGCGGCCATGTCCGCCGGTACAGGCCTGACCGCCTTTGCCCACCGGTTCCCGGAGCGGACCTTTGATGTGGGCATTGCGGAAGAGCACGCCATTTCCATGGCAGGCGGCCTTGCCAGGCAGGGCATGATCCCTGTTGCGGCCATTTATTCCACCTTCTTGCAGCGGTCCTACGACCAGATCATGCAGGATATCTGCCTGATGCACCTGCATGTGGTGCTGGCCATAGACCGGGCGGGCCTGGTAGGGGACGACGGCCCTACCCACCACGGTGTGTTTGACGTGGGCTTTCTGCGGCAGATGCCGGGGATGCTTATTCTCGCCCCGGCAAGCCTGACAGAGCAGCAGAAAATGCTGCGCTGGGCCATTGAAGAATATGACGGCCCCGTGGCTGTCCGCTATCCCAGAGGCGGGCAGGGGAGCTATACCGGCTCCGACTGGGAGCCGGGAAAGGGGCTGTGCTGCCATCGGGCGGGGGCGGATGTGGCCCTGGTGACCTATGGCACGCTGGTGAACAATGTGCTGGATGCGGCAGAGCTTCTGGAGCACTCCGGTATCCACGCCTGTGTGCTGCGGCTGCCGGAGCTGCGGGAGCTGCCTGCCGGAGAAATCCTGGCCCGGTGTTCCGGCCCCGTTGTGATCGTGGAGGAGGCCTGCACCGGCAGCGGCATCCGGGAGGCTTTGGCTTGGAATATCGCCGCCCTGGAGCCGGACCGTCGGGTCTATGGCATTGACCTGGGGCCGGATTTTGTGCCCCACGGCGCTGCGGACAGGCTCTATGCCCTGCGGGGGCTGGACAGCGCTGCCATTGCGGAATATGTAAGAAGGGTGATCCCAGATGAAGATTAAAAAACGGCTGGATGTGCTTCTGACGGAGCGCAAGCTTGCGGAAAACCGCACCAAGGCCCAGGCAATCATTATGAGCGGCATTGTCTATGTGGACGGCCAGAAGGCGGACAAGCCCGGCGTTTCCTATGAGGAGACGGTGGATATCGAGGTCCGGGGGGCGGCCTGCCCCTATGTGAGCCGGGGCGGCCTGAAGCTGGAAAAGGCCCTGCGGGACTTTGGCGTGAAGCCGGAAGGCTATGTGTGCAGCGACTCGGGAGCCTCCACCGGCGGCTTTACGGACTGCCTGCTTCAGCAGGGGGCGAAGAAGGTCTTTGCCATTGACGTGGGCTATGGCCAGCTGGACTGGAAGATCCGCTCCGACCCCCGCGTGGTGGTCATGGAGAAGACCAATATCCGCTATGTGACCCCGGAGCAGCTGGGAGAGCCTCTGGATCTGTCCGTGGTGGATGTGAGCTTTATTTCTCTGAAGATCGTCCTGCCCGCTATCCAGAAGCTCCTGAAGCCTACGGGCCAGGTGCTCTGCCTCATCAAGCCCCAGTTCGAGGCCGGACGGGATAAGGTAGGCAAGAAGGGCGTTGTCAGAGAGAAGAGCACCCACAAGGAGGTGCTGGATGATTTCGTGGCCCTGGCAGACAGCCTTGGCTTCAAGATCCTGGGCCTGACCTTCTCCCCGGTGAAGGGGCCAGAGGGCAATATCGAATTTCTGGGGCACCTGAGTCTGGACGAGGTCGTGGGCATTCGCCCGGACACCGCCCTGGTGGTAGAGCAGGCCCATACCGCTCTGGACAAAGGAGCGGACCTATGAAGAACGTGATCCTGACCCCCAATCCCTATCGGGACCGGAATTTTGCAACGGTCAGAAGCGCCATGCAGATCTTAAAGGATGCGGGCCTGCGGGTCAGCCTTTGCCTGCCCTTTGAGGTGGACCGGGGCTATGAGCTGCCCAAGGATCTGCGGTTTTCCCGGCTGGACCGGGAGCTTCCCAATGCGGATGCCATCGTGTGCTTCGGCGGCGACGGGACCATTCTGCACACGGCTAAGGCGGCTACCCGCCGGGGAATTCCCATTCTGGGTGTCAATATCGGCACCATGGGTTTCCTTGCAGAGCTGGAGAGCAGCGAGATCGGCGAGTTGAGCAAGCTCGCCACGGGAAACTATAAGCTAGACCCCAGAATGATGCTGGATGTGACAGTTCAGCGGGATCGGGATATCATTTTTCACGACATTTGCTTAAATGACGTGTGCATTACCAAGGGGGCCGTGGCCCGGATCGTCTATCTCAGCGTGGAGTGCGACGGTATCCAGGCGCTCAGCTGCGGGGGAGACGGCGTCATTGTGTCTACCCCCAGCGGCTCTACGGCCTACAGTCTTTCGGCAGGCGGCCCCATCGTGGAGCCGGATGCCCGGAATATGCTCATCACCCCCATCTGCGCACATGATATGGCCAGCCGGTGCATCGTTACGTCCGACCGGCGGGTGATCACCGTCCGCATGACCCAGAACGCCCGCCGGAACGCCTTTGTCTCGGTAGACGGGGGAAAATCGGTGCGCCTGAACATGGGCGATACCGTGACCATTCGCCGCTCCAGGCTGGAGACCAAGCTGCTCAAGCTGAACGACCGGAGCTTTTACGATGTGGTCAATGCAAAATTTCAAGGGAAATAGGAGGTATGCATATGAAAGCACAGAGACAGGCGAAGATCGTTGAGATCATTTCCAATGCCAATGTAGAGACCCAGGAGCAGCTGCTGCAGGCGCTGACGGATCAGGGCTTCAGAAGCACCCAGGCGACCATTTCCCGGGATATCAAGGAGCTCCGTATTGTGAAGGAGCTGACAAGCCTGGGGACCTATCGCTACTGTGTGCCGGAAAAGGACGCGCCCCCTGCGCTTTCCGACCGGCTGAACAACATTTTCCGGGAGTGCGTCATCAGTGTTGACTATGCGGAGAATCTGGTGGTAATCCATACTCTGCCAGGCATGGCCAATGCCGCCGCCTCTGCACTGGATGCCATGCGCAGCGGCGCGGTTCTGGGCACCCTGGCAGGGGATGACACCGTAGTGGTCGTCATGCGGGAGGGCCATGCAGCCGCCGCTTTTTCCGGAGAGATTAAGGCTGTTATTCGAAAATGAGGAGCGTGTAAGCTTTGCTGAGCCTTTTGCACATTGAGAACATCGCGGTCATTGAGCAGGCGGATATTTCCTTCGACAAGGGCTTTAATGTCCTCACCGGTGAGACCGGCGCGGGCAAATCCATTGTCATCGACGCCATTTCCGCCATCCTGGGCCAGCGGGCTTACCGGGATATGATCCGGACCGGGACCAACAAGGCCTCCGTCCGGGCGGTTTTCACAAAAGTGCCGAATTTTCCGTGGTTCGAGGAAAACGGCGTGGAATATGACGAGGAGACCGTGATCCAGCGGGATATTTTCCTGGACGGTAAAAACGTCTGCCGGGTGAACGGCACTCTTGTGACCGTGGCGATCTTGCACAAGCTGGGCATTCAGCTCATCAATATCCACGGGCAGCACGATTCCGCGTCTCTTTTTGATGAGGAGAACCATCTGCGCTTTTTGGATGCCTTTGCGGATAACGGAGCGCTTCTGGCCGACTACCGGGAGAAATTCGCAGCCGTTTCCGAGCTGCGCCGCCAGATCGACCGGATGACCATGGACGAGGGCGAAAAGCTGCGCCGCATGGAAACTCTGAAATACCAAATCGCCGAGATTGAAAAGGCGGACCTGAAAAGCGGGGAGGACGAGGTTTTGGAGCAGCGCCGGAAGCTGCTGCAAAATTCCGAGAAGCTCTCCCAGGGCCTGGAGGAGGCCTCCGAGGCCCTGCTGGGCGGAGACGACAGCGACGGCGCTGCGGCGCTGCTTGCCCAGGCGGCCTATGCCCTGTCCCGCATCGCCCGGTATTCCGATGACTATACCGGCTTCCAGGAGCGGCTGACGGACCTGAAATACCAGGTCCAGGACATTGCCGATGAGGTCCGGGATTCCCTGGACGAGCTGAGCTATTCTGCCGATGAGCTGGAGACCATCGAGGCCCGGCTGGACATCATCCACCGCCTTCGCCGGAAATACGGCGCGGACTGCGATGAGATCCTTGCCTATCTGGACAAGGCCCAGAAGGAGCTGGACGAGATCGAATTTGCGGACGACCGGGTGGAGCAGCTGAAAAAGAAGCTTGCAAAGCAGGAAAAACAGGCCTGGGATGCAGCCCTGGCCCTGCGGAAAAACCGGCAGGAGCAGGGGGCCGTCATGGCGGAGAAGATCCTTTCCGAGCTGAGCCAGCTGGATATGCCCCGGGTGCAGTTCCAGTGCCGCTTCCGGGAGACGGAGTTGACATCCGAGGGCGCCGATGCGGTGGCCTTTTACCTGTCCGCCAATGCGGGCGAGGATTTAAAGCCTCTGAGCAAGGTGGCCTCCGGCGGCGAGCTGGCGAGAATTATGCTCTCTATGAAAAATGTCCTGGCGGAAAAGGACGCAGTGGACACCCTGATCTTTGACGAGGTGGATACCGGCGTTTCCGGCCGGGCGGCCCAGCGCATTGCGGAGAAGCTCAAGTCTCTGGCAAAGCACAAGCAGGTGCTCTGCGTGACCCATCTGCCCCAGTTGGCGGCACTGGCGGACACCCATATGCTCATCGCCAAGTCGGAGCATGACGGCAGGACCTATACAACCGTCACTCCTCTGGAACGGAAGGGCAGGGCCATGGAGCTGGCGAGGATCATCGGCGGCGCCCACATTACGGAAACGACCCTGAAAAGTGCCGAAGAAATGCTGTCCGCCGGAGAATAAATGGGCTATTTTGCTGCTTGACATTTGAAAAATGTTCTGCTAGAATACGTTACAACGCAGTGATGGGAACAAGTACGCAGAGCTCCCTTCTTTCAGAGAGCCGCCGGAGGGTGCAAGGCGGCAGAAGTCTTTGCGGAAAATACCTCCCGGAGCGGCCTTCCCGAACGCATAGTAGGGGAGGACGGGTGCGCCCGATACAGCGTCGCCGCCTGCGGGGCGGCATGAGGGAGATGGCCGTAAGGCACCTCCAAACTGAGGTGGTACCGCGCTTACAAGGCGTCCTCTGTCTGGTTTTCAGGCAGAGGGCGCTTTTTTACTTCTCTGCCGCAGGGAAGAAACAAAACAGGAAAGGAATATGATTCGATGAAAGTTTATGACGAGCTGGTTGCCCGGGGGCTCATCGCCCAGGTGACCAATGAGGAAGAGATCCGGGAGATGGTGGACAACGGCAAGGCCACCTTCTACATTGGCTTTGACCCCACGGCAGACTCCCTGCACGTTGGCCACTTCATGGCCCTGTGCCTGATGAAGCGGCTGCAGATGGCGGGCAACAAGCCCATTGCCCTGATTGGCGGCGGCACGGCCATGATCGGCGACCCCTCCGGCCGGACCGATATGCGCTCCATGATGACCAAGGAGACCATTGACCACAACTGCGCCTGCTTCAAGAAGCAGATGGAGCGGTTCATCGAGTTCGGTGAGGGCAAGGCCCGGATGGTCAACAATGCGGACTGGCTGCTGAACCTGAACTACATCGACTTTATCCGGGACATCGGCGCCTGTTTCTCTGTGAACAATATGCTGCGGGCTGAGTGCTTCAAGCAGCGCATGGAAAAGGGCCTGAGCTTCCTGGAGTTCAACTACATGCCCATGCAGTCCTACGACTTCTACTACCTGTTCCAGCACTACGGCTGCAACATGCAGTTCGGCGGCAACGACCAGTGGAGCAATATGCTGGGCGGCACCGAGCTGATCCGCCGGAAGCTGGGCAAGGATGCCCACGCCATGACCATCACCCTGCTGCTCAATTCCGAGGGCAAGAAGATGGGTAAGACCGCCAAGGGCGCGGTGTGGCTCGACCCCAACAAGACCAGCCCCTACGAGTTCTACCAGTACTGGCGGAATGTGGACGATGCGGATGTGATGAAGTGCATCCGGATGCTGACCTTCCTGCCTCTGGAGCAGATCAACGAGATGGATTCCTGGAAGGATGCCAAGCTCAACGAGGCCAAGGAGATCCTGGCCTTCGAGCTGACCAAGCTTGTCCATGGCGAGGAGGAGGCCCAGAAGGCCCAGAATGCGGCCAAGGCCCTGTTCGTCGGCGGCGGAGACGATGCTAACATCCCCACCACCGAGATCACCGAGGATCAGCTGACGGAGGGCAAAATCGGCCTGCTGAGCCTGATGGTAGCCTGCAAGCTGGCTACCTCCAACGGCGATGCCCGGAAGAACGTGGCAGGCGGCGGCGTCTCCGTCAACGATGAGAAGATCACCGATGTGAAATTCGAGGTCACCAGGGAGATGCTCAAGGAGGGCGTGAAGCTCCGCAAGGGCAAGAAGGTCTTCCATAAAGCAATCCTGAAGTAAAAAGGGTATTTATGGATCAGGGGATGAATGATCAGTGGCTTGCGTTTGCCATCCGTATCCAGAGTATCGCACAGGCGGGTCTGCAATATGGCAAGGATGAATATGACAGAGAACGGTACGAGGCACTGCGGCAGATCGCTGCGGAAATGGTTTCTCTGAAAACGGATATTCCAACGGGCCGGATCTGGAATTTGTTCTGCAATGAGACAGGCTATCAAACGCCGAAGATCGATACCAGAGCGGCCGTATTTCTGGGAGAGAAAATCCTGCTTGTCCATGAGAATAACGGTACCTGGTCTCTGCCGGGAGGATGGTGCGATGTGGACCAGTCCGTGGCTTCCAATGCGACCAAGGAAGTATTGGAGGAAACCGGCTGTGCGGTGACGGCACAGCGGCTGATCGCTGTGCAGGACTGGCGGAAGCATAATGTGACCAATTATGCCTATGGAGTCATAAAGATTTTTGTTCTTTGCCGGTATGAGGGCGGAGAATTTCAGCGCAACATCGAAACCACGGAGACGGCCCTTTTCGGCGAAGACGAGCTGCCGGAGAACCTGGCCGTGGAGAAATGCACCCGGGAGCAAATCAGGATGTGTTTTGACGCTCTCCGGAACCCTCAGGCACCAACATTGTTTGATTAAAAACGCGGGGCATGTCAATTTCGGCATGCCCCGCTGTATGTTTTACAAAAGCGTCTGAAGCCTTGCCCGCGCAGCCTCGCTGACTTTGCCCACCGGGAGGCGGCAGTCGCCGCAGTCATAGCCGATGAACTCCATTGCCGCCTTGACAGGCGCCGGGTTGACTTCCAGAAACAGAGCCTCGATCAAAGGATAAAGCCGCAGCTGCAAATCCGCGGCGGTGTCGAAGTCCCCGTCCAGGGCCGCCCAGACCATGGCCCGGGTTCGCTCCGGCTCCACATTGGAAACCACGGAGATGACCCCCAGAGCCCCCAGCGCCATGGCGGGCACGGCCAGATCGTCATTGCCGCACCAGACGAAGAAGTCCCGGGGGCACTCCCGGCGGATTCCGGCGATTTTTCGAATGTCCGGAGAGGCCTCCTTGACGCCAATTACATTGGGCAGGGCGGAGAGCGCCTTGTAGACGGATACCGGAATGTCCAGTCCTGTGCGTCCGGGCACGTTGTAGAGCACCACCGGGATATGTACCGCCTGGGCAATGGCTTCATAGTGCCGGTAGAGCCCATCCTCCGTTGCCTTGTTGTAGTAGGGGCTGACCACCAGCAGCCCATCCGCCCCGCAGCCCTCCGCCGCCTGGCTGAGCGCTACGGCATGGGCGGTGTCATTGGAGCCGGTCCCGGCGAGAAAGGCCATGTTCTCCGGAATGGCCTCCCGGGAAGACCGGAAAAGCTCTATTTTTTCGCCATCGGACAGAGTTGCAGATTCGCCGGTGGTTCCGCAGATCACGAGCGCATCGATTCCCGCCTGTTCCTGGCGGCGGATCAGCTGCCGCAGCATGGGGGTATTGAGTGTTTCGCCCAAAAACGGTGTGACCAGGGCGGTGCACACCCCTGTGAAGATCGGTTTTTTCATAGAATCCCTCCCGTGCAGTCTATGCCCGGGAGCTGTCTTTTGCCTGTTGCAAAACGGCGGGAAATGGGTTATACTATATAAAGAGATTTTTTGCAATATTTCGGAGGAAATACCATTGAAGACCCATGATTTTTATTATGATCTGCCGGAAGAGCTGATTGCCCAGACCCCTCTGGAGCAGCGCGATGCTTCCCGGCTGATGACTCTGGACCGGGTGACCGGGGAAGTGGCCCATAAGCATTTTTACGACATTATCGATTCCTTAAATCCCGGCGACTGCCTGGTGATGAACGATTCCCGGGTGCTGCCCGCCCGGCTCCTGGGCCACCGGCCCACCGGTGGTGCGGTGGAGGTTCTGCTGCTGCGGGACCTGGGGAATAAGTGCTGGGAGTGCCTGTGCAAGCCCGGCAAGAAGATGCAGCCGGGAAATGAGGTTTCCTTCGGCAACGGTGAGCTCACCGCCACGGTGAAGGAGGTCCGGGAGGACGGCAACCGGGTGGTGGAATTCCACTATGAGGGCATTTTCCTGGAGGTGCTGGAGCGGCTGGGCAAGATGCCCCTGCCGCCCTATATCAAGGAGGAGCTCCAGGACCAGGAGCGCTATCAGACCGTCTATTCCCGGGAGCTGGGCTCTGCCGCCGCCCCCACGGCGGGGCTGCACTTCACCCAGGAGCTGCTGGAGAAGATCCGCGCCAAGGGCGTGAAGACCGCCTTCGTCACCCTCCATGTGGGTCTTGGCACCTTCCGCCCCGTGAAGGCCGAGGAGGTGCTGGAGCACCACATGCACAGCGAGCTGTGCATGATGAATGAGCAGACTGCCCGCATTCTCAATGAGACCAAGGCCAGCGGCGGCCGCATTGTCTGCGTGGGCACCACCTCCTGCCGGACGCTGGAATCCCTGGTAAATGACGACGGCACCTTCGAAGCCAAGTCCCGCTGGACGGATATCTTCATCTACCCGGGCTACCGATTTAAGGCTATGGATGCCCTCATCACCAATTTCCACCTGCCGGAAAGCACCCTGGTGATGCTGGTCTCCGCCTTCGCCGGAAGAGAGCACGTGCTGAACGCCTACCGCATCGCCGTGGAAAACCGGTATCGGTTCTTCAGCTTTGGGGATGCCATGTATATTGGAGACACAGAAGGAAAGAGGTAATCTATGTTTGAACTGCTGAAAACCGAGGGGAAGGCCCGGCGGGGTGTGTTTACCTGCGCCCACGGCACGGTGCAGACCCCGGTGTTTATGAACGTTGGCACCCAGGGTGCCATTAAGGGCGCCCTCAGTGCGGAGGACCTGAAAAATATCGGCTGCCAGGTGGAGCTGAGCAATACCTACCATCTGCATCTGCGGCCCACGGATACGGTGGTGCGGCAGATGGGCGGCCTGCACAAATTCATGACCTGGGACGGCCCCATCCTGACGGACTCCGGCGGATTCCAGGTGTTCAGTCTGGCCTCCCTGCGGAAGATCAAGGAGGAAGGCGTGTATTTCGCCTCCCATATTGACGGCCACAAGATCTTCATGGGGCCGGAGGAGAGCATGCAGATCCAGTCCAATCTGGGCAGCGACATCTGCATGGCCTTTGACGAGTGCATCGAAAATCCCTCTCCCCGGGACTACGTCCAAAAGAGCGTGGACCGGACTTACCGCTGGCTTGTCCGCTGTAAGGCGGAAAACGCCCGGCTCAACAGCCTGCCGGATACGGTGAATCCCCACCAGATGCTCTGGGGCATCAACCAGGGCGGCACCTATCCCGATATCCGCATTGACCACATGAAGCGCATTGCAGACCTGGACCTGCCGGGCTACGCCATCGGCGGCCTGGCCGTGGGAGAGACGGCTCAGGAGATGTACGACATCATCGATGCCATTGAGCCCTATATGCCCAGGGAGAAGACCCGCTACCTCATGGGCGTGGGCACTCCTACCAATATCATCGAGGGCGTGGCCCGGGGCGTGGACTTCTTCGACTGCGTCATGCCTGCCCGGAACGCCCGCCATGCCCGGCTGTTCACCTGGGAAGGGGCCATCAACCTGAAAAACGCCAAATACCAGCTGGACGACAGCCCCATTGACCCGCAATGCGACTGCCCCGTGTGCCGCCGGTATTCCAAAGCTTACATCCGCCATCTGTTCGTGGCGGAGGAGATGCTGGCTATGCGCCTGTGCGTTATGCACAATCTGTATTTTTATAATCAGCTTATGCAGCGCATTCGGGATGCCCTGGATGCGGGAGCTTTCGGCGATTTCCGCCGGGAATACTCCGAAAAGCTGGCAAGAAGAATTTGACGGTATCTTTTTTGCCAGGGCAGTTGGAAGCACAATTTTCGGCTGCCCCGGTAAATTATACGGCGCCGCCTAAAAAAATCTTAAACTTTACACTTCTTAATTTTTTGTTATGTCGGTTGAAATGGCTGGATGCCCATGGTATAATATCTCCATTCTACGAAAAAATCCCGTCCTGCCGCATTTGGCGGCGAGGCCGAAAGAAGGAGGCACTATGGGCATCTTTTCCCAATTGAATTTCCGCATCCGGATGCCCCGGGCTTTGGCGCTGCTGCTGGCTTTGCTGCTGGCTTTACAGCTTACGCCTTTCTTTGCTGCGGCAGAGGCGAACCACGACGCAGAGCAGACCGCAGAGACAGAGCAGAGCGTTGAAGCAGAGACTGCCCCCGACGAGACTTTCCCCGAGACGGAAGCTGCCGAGGAAGCGCCCACCGAGCCCGAGGAGCCTGCCGAGCCCGACGCGGAGGAGGAGCCCCAGCAGCCTGAGCGCTTCTTCCCGGACTACACCCTGGATGACTATGCCGGTGTTATGTACGGCACCGGAACCATTAAAAACAACGGTTGCAGCGTGTGCTGCATGGCCGTGGTGGCCACTTACCTGACGGGGCACCAGTATTACCCCGATGAGCTGGCAAAATGGTTTGGCGGCAAGGCCGAAAACAATACGGACCGTGTCCGCTATATGGCGAAGGCCTTGCAGCTGCCCATGACCGAGGCGGAGAATTACGACTATGTGAAGCAGGCCCTGCGGGAGGGAAAGATCGTCATCCAGCTGATGAACAGCCGGTCCCTCTTCACCAACAGCCAGCACTTCATTCTGCTGAAGGGCTTCAATGAGAACGGCAAGATCGAGGTCTACGACCCCTCCACCTACAACCGCCAGAGTTGGCGGCTGAAAGACCGGTTTGAGAACGGCTTCGGCACCGATGAGATCTGCTGGGGCTACGATGGCGCGTTCATCTTCGATCCCAGCCAGATGAGCGACGATCCCTTTGTCTATGAAGAGCCGGTGCGGCCCTATGTGGAGCCCCGTTACGACGGCCTGAAGCTGACCGACGACGAGACCAAGCTCCTTGCCAAGCTCATCTATGTGGAGGCAAGAGGCGAAAGCGAAGAAGGCCAGCAGGCCATTGCAGAGGTGGTCCTGAACCGTCTGGTATCCGGCGACTTCGGCTCCTCCATTACAAATATGATCAATGACGAGAGCCAGTTTGTTCCTCACAAGCTGATCCTTACCGCAGACCCCAGCCAGGCCCAGTATGAGGCCATCGACCGGGCACTGTACGGCCCTTATGTGCTCCCCAAAGAGGTCACGTTCTATGGCCGTGTCCGCACCACCGACAGCGTCTGGGGCACCATTGGCGGGCATATCTTCTGCTATCCCTGGCACTATAAGGACACCCATCAAGAAGTTACACAAGCCAACTGAGCACCGCAAGCATCGCCTTGCGGTGCTTGCCTTTGTGCGCAGCCTCTTAATGCACAGCGGGAGGTGGCCCGTAGGGCTTCTGCGGTATAACCCCACAGCCTCGGCTGCCACTGAGCCAGCTCCTCTTGCAGGGGAGCCATGGACATTTCCCTCTTGCGAAACTGCGCAGAAATGTGTACAATAAAAGAAAAAACAGATAGGAGCTGTACTATGGAATCTTGGTTGGAAAGTATTTATTCCGACGGTTCATCTGAATTTGTCTCGAATCCTTGCCCAAAAATTGGGGAGAGCGTGACGGTGTCACTGCGGATGTACGCAGACGCGCCGGTAAAGTACGTCTACCTGCGGTCTATCCCCAATGGGGGAGAGCTAAAAATTCCCATGCACCGGGCGCGGGAAGCGCGGGGGCTTGTGTATTGGACCTGCGAGCTGCCCATCATCGAGCGGCGGACGCAGTACCATTTCTACATTGCCACGGAGGATTGCATCTATTTCTATACGCAGAAGGAGATCACAACCTATCTTCCGGAGCACAGCTATGACTTCGTGCTCCTGACGGACTATGTGCAGCCCGCCTGGGTGAAGGATGCAGTGTTTTACCAGATCTTTCCCGAGCGCTTCTGCAACGGAGACCCGGGCAACGATGTGCAAGCAGGGGAGTACAGCCAGGATGGCTTCCCGGCCATCCACATGGAGCACTGGGACGATACGCCCCTGACCTATGAGCAGGGCCACTGCATGGATTTCTACGGCGGCGATTTGCAGGGCATCCGGCAGAAGATCCCCTATCTGAAGGAGCTGGGGGTCACGGCCGTGTACTTAAACCCCATTTTCTATGCCCCCTCCTGCCACAAATATGACTGCCTGGACTACTTCCATGTTGACCCCCATTTCGGCGGGGACGAGGCTCTGGCCGAGCTGAGCAAGGCCCTCCACGAAAACGGCATGAAGCTGATTCTGGATATCTCCATCAACCACACGGGCACGGCCCACCGGTGGTTCAACAAGGACGGCACCTATTTCCCCAAAACCGAAGGGGCCTACAACAACCCCGATTCCGTGGAGCGGGGCTATTACTTCTTCGACAAGGGCAATCATTACCACGGCTGGTGGGACCTGCCCTCCATGCCCACGCTGAACTACACCTCGGATTCCCTCCGGAAAATCGTCTACCGTGGGGAGAATTCCGTCCTGAAAAAGTGGCTCAAGCCCCCTTACAGCATCGATGGCTGGCGCTTCGATGTAGCTGACGTCTTTGCCCGGAACGGGGAGGTGCAGCTATCCCACGAGCTGTGGCCGGAAATCCGGAAGAGCATCCGCCATGAGAACCCCCAGGCTTATATTCTGGCCGAGGACTGGGGGGACTGCGCCCAGTATTTGCAGGGCATGGAGTGGGATTCTCCTATGAATTACTATGGCTGCGGCCGGGCCGTCCGCTCCTTCTTTGGGGAGCCGGACCTGTTCCTGTCCCGCACCCCGGAATTAAAGGCCATCCCTTGTCACATGACCGCCCAGGATTTGGAGATGCGGGTTATGCAGCACCTGGCCAAGCTCCCCTTCGCCCTGTGGGAGACTCAGTTTAACCTCTTCGACAGCCACGATACCCCGCGGCTGCACAATAACCCCCAAATCTCCCAGGCGGACTTCAAGGGCGCGGCCTGCTTCCAGTTCCTGCTCACCGGTGCAGCCTCCATCTACTATGGGGACGAGGCGGAAATTGACGGCACCACGGATTCCAACGAGGGTTGCCGCTACCCCATGCCCTGGCAGAAGAATTTCCAAGGGTGTGCCCACTATCAGCTGTACCGCACCCTTTGCAGCCTGAAAAAGGCCCATCCGGCCCTGCGCCGGGGCGGCATGAAATTTCTCTATGCCCAGGGGGATACCTTCGCCATTGCAAGATTTACCGGGGAGGACGTCCTTGTGGGCGTCATCTCTAAGTCTGATACCCCGGAGACTGTCCGCCTGCCTCTGGGCACCCTGGGGGCCAGGGCACCGAAGGGGAAGCGGGACCTCTTCGGAAGCGAACTGCACTGGCAGGATGCGGACAAGGCCGTCCTGCTGCAAATCGAGCCCCACGGCAGCTATCTGTTTGAGTGCCAGTGACGGAATTGCAAAAAATCTTCCTTGATGGAGCCAGGTCTTTCGGTATTTTCGCTGAAAGACCTGGCTCTCTTTTGCACAGATTTCACAATCGCCTGCTCTTTCACGTTAGCACACGCTAATTTTTTGAGAGAAAAAATTAGGGTAAAATCCAGCACTTTGCACGAAAAATAGCAGTTTTGCACAACTTCGCTCCACTTTGCTTGCTATCGGCTGTGGAACTTGTTATAATGAAACCGCCTACATCAAAGGAGGAATAAACTATGCTGGATGAATCCTACTACCGGAAAACAGACGAGATCATCGCCCGCTACGGCAAGGAGCCCAAGGCGCTGATCCCTGTCATGCAGGATGTTCAGGCGGAATACCGCTACCTGCCCGGTGAGCTGCTGTCCTATATTGCGGAACAAATCGGCATTACCGAAACAAAAGCCTACAGCGTGGCCACCTTCTATGAAAACTTTTCCTTTGACGCCAAGGGAAAATACGTGATCAAGGTGTGCGACGGCACCGCCTGCCATGTGCGCCACTCCACCCCCGTGCTGGAGGCCCTCTGGAAGGAGCTGGGTCTGAGCAAGAAGAAGCACACCACCGACGACATGATGTTCACCGTGGAGACGGTCTCCTGCCTGGGTGCCTGTGGTCTGGCACCCACCATGATGGTCAATGAGCAGGTCCACCCGGCCATGACCCCTGAAAAGGCCCTGGCACTGATTGCGGAATTGAGAGGTAAAGGCTGATGATCCAGAATATTGAAGATCTGACCCAGGCGCGGGAAACCGCCGCCGCGGAAATGAAAAGCTATGACTGCCGGGTGCTGGTCTGCTCCGGAACGGGCTGTATCGCTACCGGCTCCAATAAGATCCACCAGCTGTTTCAGGAGCTGATTGCAGACGACCCCGCCATCGATCTGCAATTCGCCCCCCACGATGCCGCAGAGCATGATGGCCCCAAGGTTGGCGTCCACAAGACGGGCTGCCAGGGTTTCTGCGAGCTTGGCCCTTTGGTCCGCATCCAGAAGGGGGACCGGACCGTCCAGTATGTCAAGGTCCAGCCGGAGGATGTAAAGGAAATCTACGAGCACACCATCCTGGGCAACGATGTCATTGAGCGCCTGCTCTACCAGAAGGGCGAGAAGAAGTACGTCCAGCCGGAGGATATCCCCTTTATCGCCAAGCAGACCCGGATTGTTCTGGAAAACTGTGGCAAGCTGGATGCGGAATCCCTGGACGAATACCTGGCTGCCGGGGGCTTCAAGGCCCTGGAAAAGGCCATGTTCCAGATGGACCGGGACCAGGTCATTGAAGAGATCGATAAGTCCGGCCTCCGGGGCCGTGGCGGCGGCGGCTTCCCGGCGGGCAAAAAGTGGAAGCAGGTTGCCCGGCAGAAAGACCCCATCCGCTATGTGGTCTGCAACGGCGACGAGGGCGACCCAGGTGCCTTTATGGACGGCTCTGTCATGGAGGGAGACCCCTTTAAGCTGATTGAGGGCATGATGATCGCGGCCTACGCCGTCCGCTCTTCCGACGGCTATATCTACGTCCGCGCGGAGTACCCCATGTCTGTGTCCCGTCTTCGCCACGCCATCGCCCTGCTGGAGGAGCGGGGACTGCTGGGGGACAACATCCTGGGCTCCGATTTCTCCTTCCATATGCACATCAACCGGGGCGCAGGCGCCTTCGTCTGCGGCGAGGGCTCTGCACTGACGGCCTCCATCGAGGGCAACCGGGGCATGCCCCGGGTCAAGCCCCCCAGAACCGTGGAAAAGGGCCTGTGGGAGCGTCCCACGGTGCTGAATAACGTAGAGACCTATGCCAACGTGCCCAAGATCATCCTGCAGGGCGCGGACTGGTACCGCACCATCGGCACCGCCGGAAGCCCCGGCACCAAGACCTTCTCCCTGACCGGTGCCATTGAGAACACGGGCCTGATCGAAGTGCCCATGGGTTCCACCCTGCGGGAGATCATCTTCGACATCGGCGGCGGCCTGAAAAACGGCTCCACCTTCAAGGCTGTCCAGATCGGCGGCCCCTCCGGCGGCTGCCTGACGGAGAAGCACCTGGATGAACCCCTGGACTTCGACTCCGTGAAGAAGTTCAATGCCATCGTAGGCTCCGGCGGCATGGTGGTCATGGATGAGCACACCTGTATGGTGGAGGTTGCCCGGTTCTTCATGTCCTTCACCCAGCGGGAGAGCTGCGGCAAGTGCGTTCCCTGCCGGGAGGGCACCAAGCGGATGCTGGAGATTCTGGAGCGCATTGTGGCCGGTCAGGGGGAACTGGAAGATCTGGACCGGCTGGAGGAGCTGGCAGCCATGGTCAAGACCATGGCCCTGTGCGGCCTGGGCAAATCCGCCCCGCTGCCCGTTATCTCTACCCTGAGCACCTTCCGGGATGAGTACATCGAGCACATTGTCGACAAGAAGTGCCGCGCCAAGGTCTGTACCGCCCTGCGGAAATTCGTCATCAACCCGGACTTCTGCAAGGGCTGCGGCAAGTGCGCCCGGAACTGTCCTGTGAATGCCATCTCCGGCAAGGTCAAGAATCCCTATCATATCGATCCCACCGTCTGCATCAAGTGCGGCTCCTGTAGGGAGAACTGTGCCTTTGATGCCATCTATGTAGAAGCGTAAGGAGGGGCAGCCATGGGAACCATTACCATCAACGGAAAAAAAGTTGAATTCACCGATGAGAAGAACGTTTTGACCATTATCCGCAAGGCGGGCATCGATATGCCCACTCTGTGCTACCATTCCGAGCTCTCCACCTTCGGCGCGTGCCGCCTGTGTACCGTGGAGAACGACCGGGGCCAGTGCTTCGCCTCCTGCTCGGAAGAGCCCAGGGACGGCATGGTCATCTATACCCATACCGAGCGGCTGCGCCGCCACAGAAAGCTCATTGTGGAGCTGCTGCTGGCCGCCCACTGCCGGGACTGCACCACCTGCATGAAGTCCGGCGAGTGCGTATTGCAGGACCTGGCTCACAAGATGGGCGTGAGGGAGGTCCGCTTCCAGGACTACAAGGAAGTCAAGCCCGTGGACTACAGCTCACCCTCCATCGTCCGTGACCCCAACAAGTGCATTCTCTGCGGCAACTGTGTGCGGGTGTGCTCGGAAATCCAGGGCGTTGGTGTTCTGGGCTTTGCCCACCGGGGCACGGATGCGGAGGTGACCCCCGCATTCAATAAGAAGCTGTCCCAGACCGCCTGCGTCAGCTGCGGCCAGTGCCGGGTGTACTGCCCCACAGGCGCTCTGACCATCCGCACCCATTTGGACGAGGTCTATGCCGCCCTGGGTGACCCCAACACCCGGGTGATCGCCCAGATCGCCCCGGCAGTTCGGGTAGCGGTGGGGGATGCCTTCGGCCTGCCCAACGGTGAGAACGCCATGGGCAAGACCGTGGCGGCCCTCCACGCTATGGGCTTTGACGAGGTCTTCGACACCAGCTATTCCGCCGACCTGACGGTCATGGAGGAATCCGCCGAATTCCTGGACCGGGTGCGCAACGGCGGCAAGCTGCCGCTGCTGACCTCCTGCTGCCCCGCCTGGGTGAAATTCGTGGACAATGAGTTCCCGGAGATGAAGGAAAATGTCTCCACCTGCCGGTCTCCCCAGGGAATGTTCTCCGCCGTTATCAAGGAGTACTACCGTGACCCTGCCCATTCCGAGGGGAAGAAGACCTTCGTGGTGTCCATCATGCCCTGTACCGCCAAGAAGATGGAGGCTGTGCGCCCCAATTCCTTTACCCATGGCGAGCAGGATACAGACATCGTCCTCACCACCACGGAGCTGACCCGGATGATCAAGAACTTCGGCATTGCCTTCGATAAGATCGAGCCCGAGGCCTGCGATATGCCCTTTGGCCTGTCCTCCGGTGGCGGCGTGATCTTCGGCGTCACCGGCGGCGTTACCGAGGCGGTGCTGCGCCGCTTGGCAACGGATCACAATTCCGCTACCCTCAATGCCATTGCTGCCTGCGGCATTCGCGGCGAAGAGGGCATCAAGGAGGCTACCATTCCCTACAACGGCATGGATGTGAACATCTGCGTGGTCTCCGGCCTGGCCAATGCCCGGAAGGTCATGGAGCAGGTCCGCTCCGGCGAAAAGCAGTACCATCTGATCGAGGTCATGGCCTGCCGCCGTGGCTGCATCATGGGCGGCGGCCAGCCCATCCCCGCCGGCCCGCGTCACAAGGCTGCCCGTGCCCAGGGCCTGTACAAGGCCGACAAGGACCGGATTCTGCGCAAGTCCGATGAGAACCCCCTGATGGATGTCTTTTACAACGGCTACTTCAAGGGCAAGGCCCACGAGCTGCTGCATAATCACGAATAAGTTTCCCAAACTGGGCGGCAAAAATGCCGCCCAGTTTTTTGCTCTTTGAGACAGGCTTTGCCCATTTGCCTCCCGCAGGCACTTCCTTTCGGAGCGGCTATTGCGTAGGTCTCATTTGGGTGAGATTTTTTGGAATGACCGCAGGGAGATGCCTGCTTTGAGGCTTATAATCCATGCAAGCTTTCTTCGGGGAATTTTTCTCTGCCGGATACGCGCCATTTTACCTGAAAAAAGACTTGACAATTGCGACTACATAGTGTAGTCTTTATATAGAGACTACTGCTTGTAGTCGCAATAAAGGAGGTATGGTAAATATGGCAGAAATTCAGTTGGGAGCGGTGGAAGCCCGGTTCGCGGATATCATCTGGGAGAACGAACCGGTCACCTCTTCCGCACTTGTAAAGCTGGCAGGGGAGCAGCTCCAGTGGAAGCGGACCACGGTCCACACGGTGCTGCGGCGTCTGTGTGACAAGGGCCTGTTTCAAAATGACAACGGTATGGTAACGGCGCTTATTTCCAGGGAACAGTTTTATTCCATGCAGAGCGAGCAGTTTGTGCAGAACACCTTTCATGGTTCATTTCCGGCGTTCCTGGCTGCCTTTTCCAGAAACCGCCCGCTGACGGAGGCGGAGCGGGAATTGGTTCGGCAGATGATCGACAGTGTGGAGGAAGAGTCATGACGGTGTTTTTTGCAGGGCTTGTCAAAACGGCCATTGGGGCCAATTGGCTGATTCTGGCCGCGATTTTTCTCCGTTTTCTTCTAAAAAAGGCCCCGAGACCGGTCATCTGCCTTCTTTGGGCGGTTGTAGCAGTCCGGCTTGTACTCCCGTTTTCCATTGAAAGTCCGGTGAGCCTGATTCCGCAAACAACGGTTGCCCTCCAGGAGGCGGTGGACACAAGCCTCATCCATGTGGAAGCTGTTCCGTCCGGGAACGGTGCAGCCGCCCATCTGCCGACAGCAATCGGTACAGCGCAGGTCCCGGAAATGCACACTTTGCCCTTGCCCACCATTTGGGCAGCCGGCATGGCGGTCATGCTGGGGTACCTGCTCATCAGCTATTTCAGGATGCGGTATCTCGTTCGGGAGGCCGTGCAGGAAGAGGGAAATATTTGGGTGTGCGATGGGGTAACATCACCCTTTATCCTGGGCGTTTTCCGCCCCAGAATCTATTTGCCCTCCTGGCTTTCCGGAAGCAGCCGGGCGTATGTGATAGCCCATGAAAAGAGCCACCTTCGCTGCAAGGATCACCTTTGGAAGCCCCTTGCCTTTTGCCTGCTGGCCCCGTATTGGTTTGACCCTCTGGTGTGGGCGGCTTACTTCCTGTGCTGCCGGGACATAGAATTTGCCTGTGACGAGCGGGTCATCCGTGCACTCAAATTGCCGGAGCGGAAGGCCTATGCGTCGGCCCTGCTGGCGTGCAGCGACGGCAGGAAGCGTGTTCTGGTATGCCCGGTGGCCTTTGGCGAGACGGCGGTGGTGCAGCGAATCCGCAGCGTTCTGAACTATAAAAAGCCACGCTTTTGGGTGATCCTTGTAGCCGTCATCCTGATTCTTGCCGTTGCAATTGGATTTTTAACGGTTCCAAGGAGCGTCCCGGAAGAGGGAAGCAGTGATTTTATTTCGGAGGAAACTGTGCCGCCGGAAACGTTTCCGGAAACACGGGCACCTGCCGCGCCTACCGGGGAGGAGACTTCTCCGATAGAAGAGGACGACCCGGAATGGGCGCCATACCCGGATGGAATTCGAATCGATACCTACGAAGGGGAAACCTTCACAGCCCAGATCATGCTTGTACGTGATCCCTCCCGGCTGTATCTGGCCACCTCCTCCGAGACGCTTTCCAAGGACACTCCGGGGCTGAAAATCGATGCTGCAATCGAAAAGGAAGGGGCTGTCGCCGCAATCAACGCGGGAACGTGCTGGGACGACGGCACCGGTAGTCTGGAAGTTGGCAGTGTTCCTCTGGGACTGAACCTTTCCAAGGGAAAGGTGGTATGGAACGATTTTTCTGCAATGACGCCGGATACAGGCTTTGTTGGCTTCAACAGGGATAATATTCTGATTGTTGCCAACTCCGTGACAGAGGAGGAGGCAGTAGAGCTTGGGATTCGCGACGGCTGCGCCAGCGGCACGGTCCTGATTGTTAACGGAAACGCGGTGGACATCGATCATTCCGGCTACAGTCCCAGGACGGCCATCGGCCAACGCGCCGACGGAACCGCGATCCTCGTCTGTACAAACGGCAGAACCGAAGAGCATCTTGGCGCAACCCTTCCGGATGTGACCGGCATTCTTCAGGAATATGGAGCCGTGAATGCCTGCGCACTGCTTGGCGGCTCCTGCGCCAATATGCTCTATCGGGATACACAGGGGCTGTACGGGGAAACAGGAACCGTCCATATGTTCAATCCGGAATCTGCCGAACACAATATCTTCACCGGGATGGCACTGCGCCGACTGCCCACCTTCTGGATGGTCAAGCCGTAAGATCCCGGAACATACCGTTTTCAAAGGGGCACTGAGATCTGCAAGAAACAGATCTCAGTGCCCCGGCCCTCTCTGGGGGGAAAGGCTTTGAAGCCGATGACGCTGCTGCTGATTTTCTCACAATCCGGAGAGAATAGGTGTTCCACTAGCCCGGAAGAGAACAGATATTACCTTCGTAAAATTTACAAATATCAAGAAAGCAACCAATAGTTGCTAATATTATATATCAATAGATGGATTCATACAGTATACATTTCGCTGATCCAGCTTCTCCCGCAGCCTTTGCAGGCCCTCGCCGAAGCGCTGGAAATGAACGATTTCCCGTTCCCGCAGGAAGCGGATCACATCGTTGACATCCGGGTCGTCGCTGAGTCTTAGAATATTGTCATAGGTCACCCGCGCTTTCTGCTCGGCGGCCAGGTCCTCTGTCAGATCGGCAATGGGATCACCTTTGACGGCCATAGACCCGGCGCTCCAGGGGAAGCCTGCCGCCGCCGTGGGGTAGACGCCTACGGTATGGTCCACAAAGTAGGGAGCAAAGGCCGGATCTCGGAATTGATTGTCTTTCAAATTTCGGGTCAGCTGGTGAACAATGGCACCAATCATTTCCAGGTGGCCCAGCTCTTCCGTTCCAATATCCGTCAATAGGCCCTTGAGCTCTTCAAATGGCATGGAATAGCGCTGGGAGAGGTAGCGCAGACTGGCGCCCAACTCGCCGTCGGGGCCGCCGTACTGGGTTATGATGATTTTTGCCAGCTGGGGATTGGGACGGCGAATTCTCACCGGGTATTGGAGCTTCTTTTCATACTGAAACATGGCTTATTCCCCCTTATTCGCGGCATATTCCCAAGGCCAGGGATCGTCCAGCCAGGCATAAGTATCCCTTTGTCCGGGCGCGGCGTGGTTCAGCGGACGTTTCTCCCGCTCATAGGCCTGGGAGACCTTCTGATAGAGCTGCTGGTACTGCCGATAGAGTTCCAGCGCTTCCGTGTCCTCCGGATGGGTGTCCAGATACAGCGCCAGCTCCTGGACGGCAAAGGCGAGGACCTGCACCTCAGACAGGGGCGTTACCGGCAGATTATTCTGGTTGACCATGCCCATAAAGGGTAGATCCAACCCGGGATACAGAGTCCCCCGGACCATGGCTTTTCTCGGCTCATAGCGGACGGGACCTTCGATCTGGAAGGGCACATAGGGATTGGCCAGGGGTGCCATGGCGGGCAGGCGACCCTCCCCATAGTTTCCTGCGGGTTTCTTGGCATTCAATGGGATTCCTCCTCGAATTCTATTTGGAAAGCTGATTCCGGGTCATACTATGCAGGATTCGCCCGACTGTGCATAGGCAGCGCGGGAATGCCGTAAGGTATTCAGAGGTGGTGCGGATGTTCCGAAGGCTTCGGCTATGGGCCATATGTTTCGTTCTGATTGCAGGGCTTGCCGCTGTGGGAATCTACGGTGGTGCCCGGGCGGTTTCCGCCATTCAGGACCGGTTACCTGTAAAACGCCCCCATACGGTTATAATTGATGCGGGCCATGGCGGCGAGGATGGGGGCGCAACCTCCTGCACGGGGCGGCTGGAAAGCGGATACAATCTGGAAATTGCCCTGCGCCTGGAGGATATGCTGCATTTTCTTGGCTTTCGGACGGAGATGATCCGCCGAACGGATACGGCCATTTACCGAAAAGGGGAGACCATTGCCCAGAAAAAGGTGGACGATCTGAAAAACCGGGTGCGCATCGTCAATGAGACCTCCGGCGGCGTTCTTCTGAGCATCCACCAGAATTACTTCTCTCAGGCCCAATACAGCGGCGCACAGGTGTTCTATGGCACGGCAGAGGGCAGCCGGGAGCTGGCGGAGACGGTCCAGTCCGCCCTGGTTTCCACGCTGAATCCCGGAAGCCGCCGAAAGGCAAAGGCCGCAAAGGGAATCTATCTCATGGAAAAGAGTCAGAAATGCGCCATTTTGGTGGAATGCGGCTTTCTTTCCAATGCAGAGGAGGAGGCGAAGCTTGCTTCCCCCGATTATCAGAAGGCCATGGCAGCGGTGATTGCGGCAGCCGTCGGGACAAAACTGGGTTGACCGGCCTTCCGGGGTTTGGTATAATGGAGAAAATCAAGGCAGCACCGCAGCGCTTTTTTACCTGCTGTGCGGTGCTGCTCCAAAGAATCGGAGATAAAAACGATGGCAAAGGCAAAAACCGTATTTTTCTGCACCAACTGCGGCAATGAAAGCCCAAAATGGCAGGGCAGATGCCCCGCCTGCGGAGCCTGGAATACCTATGAAGAGCACATTGAGAAGCCCACACTGCCGGGTAAGGCGAAATCCAGCCCCGTGGGCCAGAGCCGAAAGCCCCAGCGGATTCAGGACGTGACCACGGATGGGGAGATTCGCTTCTCCACGGGTATGGGAGAGCTGGACCGTGTCCTGGGCGGCGGTGCGGTGGCAGGTTCCCTGGTGCTGGTGGGCGGCGCTCCCGGTATTGGCAAGTCTACGCTGCTGCTGCAAATCTGCAACAGCCTGTGCGCCGGGCGCAGCGTGCTCTATGTCTCCGGCGAGGAAAGTGAGCGGCAGCTGAAGCTTCGGGCTCAGCGCCTGGGGGTGGCTCCGGAATCGCTGTATATCCTCTCTGAGACCCGCCTTTCGGACATTCTGGAGGCCGTGGAGGAGCTGAAACCCTATATCCTGATGATCGACTCCATCCAGACTCTCTACCGTGAGGAAAACGACTCTTCTCCCGGCAGCGTCTCCCAGGTAAAGGACTGCACCATGACCATGATGCACCTGAGCAAATCCCAGGGGATCACGGTGTTTGTGGTTGGCCACATCAATAAGGACGGCAACATTGCAGGCCCCAAGGTGCTGGAGCATATGGTGGACTGCGTGCTGTATTTTGAGGGCGACCCCAATTCCTCCTACCGGCTTCTACGGGCGGCCAAAAACCGATTTGGCTCCACCAACGAGATCGGGGTCTTCGAAATGATGGAAAGCGGCCTGGAGGAGGTGCCAAACCCCAGCCAGATGCTGCTGGACGGGCGGCCCGAGGGGGCCAGCGGCACCTGCGTTGCCTGCGTCATGGAAGGCACCCGGCCGGTGCTGGCGGAGGTGCAGGCATTGGTTGCCAAGACCATGGCCAATGTGCCGCGGCGGGCTTCCGACGGCTTTGACTTCAACCGCATGATGCTGCTGCTTGCCGTGGCGGAAAAGCGGGCAGGACTGCGGATGGGAGCCTTTGATGCCTATATCAATGTCATCGGCGGCCTGCGGCTGGACGAGCCGGGGGCGGACCTGCCGGTGGTTCTGGCGGTGGCCTCCTCCTACCGGGATGCCCCCATTGCGGACGACCTGACGGCCATCGGCGAGGTGGGCCTGACGGGGGAGATCCGCACGGTTTCCCATCTGAATCAGCGCCTGGGAGAGGTTGCCCGGCTGGGCTTCAAAAAGTGCATCATCCCCAAAGGCGGCTCCGAAAAGCTGGATATTCCGGAAGGATTGACGGTCTACCGCGTCCGCAATCTGCGGGAAGCTATTGAGGTAGCGCTGTAACCTTCGGGCAGCAGATTTATTATGCATCGGGAGGACACAAACGCAATGGATACAATGTTTTACCATGGCACCGTTATTCCCGGACTGGATACAATCAAAGCAAACGCAAAATCTCACGCAACCGGCAAACCGGTTGCATACTTCACTGAGGATCGGTGCTACGCTTTGGTATGCTGCCGAAACAGAAATGAGAACTTTGTGACTATGGGCATTCGCACAGATGGGAAGCAGCATTATTTTGAGCGCTTTCCAAACCAGCTGGAAGTTCTCTACAAGGGAAAGCGGGGTTATCTTTACTGCCTTGAATCCACAGATGGGTTGACGCACACGAAGGGGCACACCTGGGAAAGCGCACAGGATGTCCCTGTTACGCAATGTGAGGTTGTTGCGGACGTACACGAGGAAATTCTGCGGGAAGAGGCCAAAGACAATCTGGTGATTCATAGATATTCCGAAATTGAACCATCCGAGCAGAAAATGCACGCAAACCACATCCGGGATCATATCCTGGAGGAAGGAACCGAAATGGCACAATTCTATTATGCTCATTTTTCGTCCCTATGGGATTCGGAAGATTCCTGAATCATACACCTGCAAAATGCGGGGCTGTGTGGGAAATGTCTGAACGGACATTTCCGGGCAGCCCTGTTTTTTTATGCCCGGAAGCAATTCCGACAGGAAGTGCGCAGCTATGCCGCTATACTGAAAGCAGCAAATACAAAGGAGGAGTTTACCATGCATTTCACCAGTTTCCAGGAAGGGGACAAGCTGACCATCGCCCTGACTGGGGAAATAGACCACCACTGCGCCAAAGCCTACATCCAGGTCATTGCCGCGAAGATCGAGACCTATATGCCGGAAATCTGCGTGCTGGATTTCCGGGATGTGACCTTTGTGGATTCCTCGGGAATCGCCGTTGTCATCAACGCCCTGCGCAGCATGACCCAAATTGAGGGAAAGCTGCTGCTCACGGGCATTTCTCCCCAGCCTATGCGGGTATTCCGGGCATCGGGCCTGGACAAGCTTGTTGAAATACGGGAGGCGGTTTCATGAAATTCGGCAACTATATGATTTTGGAATTTCCCAGCAAATCCAGCAACGAGGCCTTTGCCCGCAGCGCCGTGGCCTGCTTTGCCGCCCAGATGGACCCTACATTGGAGGAACTGGGGGACATCCGCACGGCGGTGTCCGAGGCCGTGACCAATTGCATTGTCCACGCCTATCCTGACAAACTGGGCACCATCACCCTGCGCTGCCGCATTCTCAAGGACAATGTGCTGGACATCGTCATCAAAGACAAGGGCGTTGGCATCCCGGATGTGGAGCAGGCCCGGCGGCCCAGCTTCACCACCGGCGGGGCCGAGCGCAGCGGCATGGGCTTTACCATTATGGAGAGCTTCATGACCAGTCTGGAGATCACCTCCATAGAGGGGCGGGGGACCTCCGTACATATGCGCCGGAAGCTGCAGCGCCGCCAATGAGCGTTCCCGAGGAGCTGATCGCCCGGGCACAGGCCGGGGATATCCAAGCCAAGGAGCAGCTGATCACGGAGAATGCAGGGCTCATCTGGGCCGTTGCCCGGCGGTTCCAGGGCAGAGGCACCGAGCTGGAGGACCTCTACCAGCTGGGCTGCCTGGGCTTTTTGAAGGCCGCAGAGGGCTTCGACCCCGGCTTCGGCACCCAGTTTTCCACCTATGCAGTGCCAAAAATCGCCGGAGAGATCCGGCGTTTTCTCCGGGATGACGGGGCGGTGAAGGTATCCAGGGGGCTCAAGGAGCAGTCCGCCTCCATCAAAGCCGCCCGCAGCCGCCTGACGGCAACGCTGGACCGGGAGCCAACCCTTTCCGAGCTGTCTGCCGAGACCGGCCTTTCCCCGGAAGAAATCGCCCTGGCCGAAACCGCCACCGCCGCCACGGAGTCCATCTACCGCCAGACAGGCGAGGAGGGCTTCTCCCTGGAAAATGTGCTGACGGATACGGAATCCGAGGAGCGCATGGTGGAGAAAATCGCCCTGCGGCAGGCGGTTCGGGCGCTGCCGGAGCGGGAACGGCAAATCATTGCCCTGCGGTATTTCCACGGCCTGACCCAGCAGCGCACAGCGGGAATTCTGGGCATCAGCCAGGTTCAGGTCTCCCGGGTGGAGCGCAAGGCGCTGGGCCTTCTCAAGGAGAAGCTGGAATAAGCGGCTTGCTTTTTGCGGCTCTTTGCGGTAAAATAGGAGCCGATAAAAAGAAAGACAGAAATGACAGGTGCTTCTATGAATAATGAATTGGATTCCAGATTTCTGGCCGCTCGGCGGAAATACATTGCTTCCCGTTTTTCCATGCTCAACGATGTGCAGCGGGAGGCCGTGCTGACCACCGAGGGGCCTCTTTTGCTGCTGGCAGGTGCCGGCAGCGGCAAGACCACGGTGCTCATCAACCGAATCGCCAACATTCTGCGCTATGGCCGGGGCTCGGAAGGAACGGAAATTCCGGACTTCGTCAGAGACGAGGATGTGACGTTCCTGGAAAATCTTCCGGAAGACCCAACCCAGGAGCAAACAGATCGAGCGGACTGGCTCTGCGCCCTGGAGCCTGCAAACCCCTGGAACGTCATCGCCATTACCTTTACCAACAAGGCTGCCGGAGAGATGAAGGAGCGGCTTTCCAATATGTTGGGGGCCAGTGCCGAGGATATCTGGGCCATGACCTTCCATGCCGCCTGCTGCCGCATTCTGCGCCGGTATATTGACCGCTGCGGCTACACCTCCAGCTTCACCATCTACGATACCTCGGATTCCGAACGGCTCATGAAGGAAATTCTCCGGGACATGAACCTGGACGACAAAACCTATCCGCCCCGGTATGTGCTGAGCATCATCGGCCGACAGAAGGACCGGCTGATTTCCCCGGAGCAGATGGAGGAGGACAGCCGCAGCGCCTCGGACTACCGCATTGTCCAGATCGCCAAGGCCTACGCCGTCTATCAGAAGCGCCTGAAGGACAACAACGCCCTGGATTTTGACGACATTCTCTATGTCACCGTGAAGCTCTTGCAGCAGGACCGGGAGGTAAGAGAGTACTACCAGCGGAAATTCCATTATGTTCTGGTGGACGAGTACCAGGACACCAACCACGTCCAGTACCTTTTGACGGAGCTGCTGGCAGGAGACAGACGGAACATCTGCGTGGTGGGTGATGACGACCAGAGCATTTACCGCTTCCGGGGCGCTACCATTGAGAATATTCTCTCCTTTGAAGAGCAGTACCCCGGCGCTCGGGTCATTCGGCTGGAGCAGAACTATCGCTCCACCCAGTCCATTCTGGATGCGGCCAACGCCGTCATTTCCCACAACGAAGGCCGGAAGGGCAAGCACCTGTGGACGGACAACGGCACAGGGGAGCCCATTCTCGTATATGAGGCGGAGAACGAAGGGGCCGAGGGCAACTTTGTTGCCAGCCAGATCCTTTCCCGCTCCAAGGGCCATGACTTCAAGGATTACGCCATTTTGTACCGGACCAACGCCCAGTCCAACTCCATGGAATATGCTCTGAAACGCAACGGCATTCCCTACCGGGTCATCGGCGGCATGCGCTTCTTCGAGCGGGCGGAAATCAAGGACATGCTGTCCTATCTGTGCGTCATCAACAACCGGGCAGACGATCTGCGTTTGAACCGCATCATCAACAATCCCCCCAGAGGCCTGGGGGCCAAGACCGTTGAGACCGTCCAGAAGCTGGCCCAGGCCGAGGGAAAGAGCGTCTATGAGGTAGTCTGTGACCCCTATAATTACGGCCCTCTGGAAAAATCGGCCCAGAAGCTGCTGCAATTCTCCGCACTGATCGAGGACCTGGCAGGGCTTTTGGCCAACGGCATGAGCCTGCCGGAATTCTATGATGAGCTGCTTATCCGCACGGGCTATGCCGATATGCTCCTGTCCAAGCCTACGGAGGAAAACAAGACCAAGCTGGAAAACGTCAGGGAATTGAAGTCCAGCATTCAGTCCTACCTCGCCAATACCACAGAGCCCAGCCTCTCTGGCTTTTTGGAAGAAATTTCCCTGTACACCGATCTGGAGCAGTACAACGAGGGGGACGATGCGGTGGTCATGATGACCATTCACTCCGCCAAGGGCCTGGAATTTCCCCATGTGTTCCTGGTGGGCTTCGAGGACGGACTTTTCCCCGGTATGCGGGCCATCGGCGACCGGGAGGAGATGGAGGAGGAGCGGCGGCTGTGCTACGTAGCCATTACCCGGGCCAAGAAGTCGCTGACCATCAGCCATGCCAGAATGCGGATGATCTATGGCCGCACGGCCTCGGCGCTGCCCTCCCGCTTCTTGCAGGAGATCCCGGAGAGCTGCATCGTCAAGCGGGGCGGCTATCGGCCCCAGGTCCAGGAGAGCCGCCGGGAGAGCTACGAAAAACACATTTCCAAGAGCCATGCTTATCTTTCCTCGGCCATCCGTGCTCAGGCCGCCTCCGGCGCTCCTGCGCCGGAATTCAACAAGGGGGATATGGTCATGCACGCAGCCTTTGGCAAGGGCATGGTTCTGTCCGTCGTCAAAATGGGCGGCGATGCCCTGCTGGAGGTGGCCTTTGACGACATCGGCACCAAAAAGCTCATGGCAAAGGCTGCCGGGGCGCATATGAAGAAGCTGTAACGCATACGCTTACCCCAGGGGGGTGCGGGGCTTGCGTCGGTTTTTGATCCGTTTTTTCTTGCGGCTGCTGGTTGTTTTTGCGGTGGCTCTGGGAGGGCTTCTGCTGTTTCGCAGCCACTACCGGCCCCTTTTGCGGGAGCTGGCGGAAACCCAGATCAAAAACGCCACCTCCGATCTGACCAACGATGCGCTGACCGAGCTTCTGGCCCGGGACAGCATCGCCTATGACCGGATCGTCTACTTTGAAAAGGACCTAAACGGCCGCATTACGGCCATGAAGACCAATATTCTGGAAGTCAACCGGATGAAAACGGAGATCCTGGAAATTATCAACCAGGAAATTCTGGCCTGGGATACGGCCAAGCTGGGCATTCCCATTGGCAGTCTCATTTTCCCGGAGCTTTTCGCCGGGAAGGGCTTCTGCATCCCGGTGCACGTGCTCTCCATCCGCAATTCCGATGCCAGCTTTGAAAGCCGATTTCAGCAGGCCGGCATCAACCAGACCCTGCATCGGCTTATGATGGAGGTCAATGTGGATGCCAGCATTCTGGTGCTGGGGCAGACGGAGAGCTTTTCCCTCACCAGCGAAGTGGTGGCGGCGGAGACCGTGATCGTCGGGGAGGTCCCCGGTACGTTTCTGAACACAGGAGGCATTTATGGAACCCAAACAGAGAATTGAGGAGCTGACGAAGCTCCTAAACGATGCGGGCTACCGGTACTACGTGCTGGATGACCCCACCATGCCGGACTTTGAATATGACCGTCTTCTGCGGGAGCTGGAGGACCTGGAGAAAGCAAACCCGGAGCTTGCCCTGCCGGATTCTCCCACCAAGCGGGTGGGCGGTCAGGCTGTGAACACCTTCGGCGAGGTAATCCACGCGGTGCCGCTGATGAGCCTGCAGGATGTGTTCAGTCTGGAAGAGCTGGATGACTTCCTGGTGCGAACCAAAGAGGCCGTTCCGGGGGCTCAGTTCTCCGTGGAGCCGAAGATCGACGGCCTGTCTGTGGCCCTGGAATACGTGGACGGCCAGTTCGTCCGGGGTGCCACCCGGGGCGACGGCAATGTGGGCGAGGATGTGACGGAAAATCTGCGTACCATCCGCTCCATTCCCATGGCGTTGGAAGGGGCTCCCGTCCGGCTCATCGTCCGGGGTGAGGTATTCATGCCCAAGAAGACCTTCCATGCACTGAATGAAGCATTGGAGGAAAACGGGGAGAAGACCTTTGCCAACCCCAGGAACGCCGCCGCCGGCTCTCTGCGGCAGAAAGACCCCAAAGTGACGGCCAAGCGGAAGCTGGATATTCTGGTATTTAACGTCCAGCTGGCAGAGGGCAAGACCTTTGTGAGCCACGCGGAAACCCTGGAATACCTGAAATCCCTCCATTTCAAGGTCATTCCCTACAAGCTCCTTTCAGATGTCGAAAAAATCTCCAAGGAGGTCATCCGCATCAACGAGGAGCGGGAGAAGCTCAGCTGCGACATTGACGGTGCCGTCATCAAGCTGGATGACCTGGCCGCCCGGGAACGGCTTGGCAACACCGCCAAATTTCCCCGGTGGGCCGTGGCCTATAAGTACCCCCCAGAGGAAAAGGAAACCCTGGTGGAGGACATTGTGATTCAGGTGGGCCGCACCGGTGTGCTGACGCCCAAGGCTGTGGTGGCTCCCGTCCGGCTGGCAGGCACCACTGTGACCAATGCCACGCTGCACAATCAGGACTTCATCTCCCGGCTGGATATCCGGATAGGGGATACCGTGCGCATCCGTAAGGCGGGGGAGATCATTCCGGAAATCTTGGAAGTGAACCTTTCCAAGCGCCCGGAGGGAACGCAGCCCTATTTGCTGCCGAAAAAATGCCCCGTTTGCGGCGCTGCCGTAGAGCGGGACGAGGATGGAGCTTTCCTGCGCTGCACCGGTGCGGAGTGCCCTGCCCAGCTGAGCCGGAACATTGCCCATTTTGTCAGCCGGGATGCCATGGATATCGAGGGCCTGGGCAGCGCCATTGTGGACAGCCTTATTGAAAAGGGGGCCATCCGCTCTCCGGCGGATATCTATTACCTGACCATGGACGAGCTGTCCGGCCTGTGGAAATCCGGCACCAAGGCGGCGCAGAAGCTGCTGGATGCCATCGCTGCCAGCAAGAGTCAGGATGTCTCCCGGCTGATCTTCGCCCTGGGCATCCGTCAGGTGGGCGCAAAGACCGGAAAGAGTCTGGCTGCGGCCTTCGGCAGCCTGGATAAGCTCATGGAGGCGACTTTGGAAGAACTGACCCAGGTGCCGGATATTGGAGAGGTAACGGCTGAGAGCATCTGCGAGTGGTTCGCTCAGCCCCAGTCCCGCCACATGGTCCGGCGGCTCAAGGAGGCCGGGGTGAACTTTGAGAGCAAGCGGGTCGTTACGGACACCCGCTTCGCGGGCAAAACCATTGTCCTCACCGGCGCTTTAAGCCGGTTCACCCGGGAGGAGGCCACGGAAAAAATCGAGCTCTTCGGCGGAAAAGCCTCCGGCTCCGTCTCCAAAAAGACCAGCTTTGTGGTGGCAGGAGAGAATGCAGGCTCCAAGGAGCGCAAGGCTAGAGACCTTGGCATCCCGGTGCTGACAGAGGACGAATTTTTGGAGATGCTTTCGTAACAAAAGGCTGCTTTGCCTGATAAAAAATGCAGGGGACGATGCCCTCATCGTCCCCTGCGAGTCTTGTTTGAACTCAGAATTACAGCTCCAGCCGCATTTCAACAAGCGTCTGGTAACCGGAGAACCGGGAAAGGAAGCCTTTGGGGTTCCTGCCGAACTCCACAAAGCCAAGTTTATGATACATGGACACGGCCCGTTCGTTGTCCGCTACGACGCTGAGCTCCAACTGGGTGTAGTGGAACAGCTTTGCGCATGCAATGACTGCTTCTATCAAAGCCTTTCCAATGCCCAGGCCCCAGAAGGCTTCGTCGACGCTGATGCCAAATTCCGCCCGATGGCGGACCTTGTATCTGCCGCCTATGGCGTTGAGGCCCAGACAGCCGCAGAGCGTACCGTCAATTTCCGCCAGAAGCATGATCTCACGGTCGCTTTCCAGCATCCCCTTCAGGTATTCCGCTTCCTGCTCCGGGGTGAACCGGCGCTCATCCGGGTAGGCCAGCAGATAATCCGTCTGGCTGTGGGTCAGAATGATCAGTTCAAGAAGAGTCTGGGCGTCTGCAGGCTCCGCATTCCGGATACGCAGAGTGCGGCCGTCCCGCAAAGGAAGTGTTTTCTCAAATCGCATGGTTTCACTCTCCTTTACAGAGAAAAATCGTCCTCGTTGTACCGGCTGAAATCCATGGCCTTGGGTTTGGCCGGAATGCGCTTGAAGGGGTCGTACTGGAAGCGGCGGCAGCTGCTGTCCGGGGTACGAACCCCTTTTTTGACGCACAAAATCTGGTCATCGCACAGTGCCACGCCATGCTTGCAATAGGCGCAGGCCCGTTCTATTTTCTTTCGGAAAAGCATAATTTCCTCCCGGATGGTTGTTTGAGGCCATTATACACCCTGTGCCGCCAAAAAGCTACCTTTCCGGGAAGAAAAATAAGTGCCGCCATCAAAATCGCCATCAAAACGACCTGCTTTCGCAGCAGCAGCCAGCCAAAGAGCAGTACAAATACGGCCTGGAGTGCCTTTCCCAGCCAATAATCCCGTAAACTAAGCCCCGGGCAGACCTGGGCGGTCTGGAGCCCCACGCAGACCCCGCCAAAGGCTGTGAGCCCGCCCGCCAGAAGGAAGCGGGCCGGTTCTGACGGAACACTCTGCAAATGGCAGCAGCCGTTTGTCAGCTCCAACAGGCCCTCTGCCGCCACCAATGCAACGCCGTCCAACGGAAGATAGGTGCGCAAAAAGTTTAGCCCCACCCGAAAAAGGATCACCGTTATGCAGATTTTCCCCATGGACGCCCCGGCCTGGGTGATTGGGTCGGTAGCAGTAGTCGCTGCTACCGCAGCCCGTTCGCTCCTGGCCGGAAGGATTCGGGAGACTGCCCAGGCGCTCAGAAGCACCAGCGCCCACAGGGCCGCCCCGGCCAAGACATTCGAGAACTGCCGGGCTACCAGCCCAAACAAAAAGGCAGGCCCCGGCAGACTGCAAAAGCCGAGAAGTATCTCTGCGTCCCGCTTTTGCAGCGCGCCCCGGTTTGCCGCTTGGGCAATGCAGGCAGCCCCGGCAGGGTAGCCACCCAGCAAAGCGGGGAGCAGAAGGATCTCTGCCCCCTTCGGGATGCCGAAGAGCCGCCCAATCACCCCAAAAAGGGGAAGTCTTTTGGAAAACAGCCTCTGGGTCAGGGCCATAGACAGGCACAGAAACGGCAGCAGACTGGGAATCACCGCCGTCAGGCACAGCTCCACGCCCTGGCTGGCCCCCTGCAGGGCAGTCCGGCTGTCCAGGATCATGGCAAGCATTCCGATCATCAATAGCAGCCCCATGGAAATCACCTCGGGAGAATCTATGCAATTTCCGCCCCCGGCATACATACCCTTGACCAAAAGGAGGTGGATGCCGTGAAGCAAGGGAGTATTTGGTCCTGGCTGTCCGGGGACCTGCCGGGAGAGCCCTTGCCAGGGCAAAGCCTGCTGGAGCTCACCGGGGACCGCCAGGTCCTGATTGAAAACCACCGGGGCGTGACCCAGTACAGCCGGGAGCAGGTGGGTGTCAAGGTTGCCTTTGGAGAGATTCTCCTCTGTGGCCGGGAGCTGGTGCTGGCGCGGATGGGGCAGGGGCAGCTGGTGGTCACAGGCTGCGTGGAGTCCATCCGGCTTCTTAGGAGGCGCTGCCCATGAAGCTCTGGACCTCCCTCACCGGCCTTATCCAAGCGGAACTGCTCACTGCCGACCCGGCAGGCGCGCTTTGCGCCATCGCAGACGCCGGGATTGCCCTTCGGGACGTAACCCCGGAAGGGGAGCTCTGTCTGCGCTTTTCCGTTGCCCGCCCCAGCTATGGCAGGCTTTTGCGCCTGACCCGGAAGCGGGGAGAAACGCTGACGATCCTTGGCAGGACCGGCCTGTACTGGCGCTTCCGGGCTCTGGCAGGAAGGCCTGTGCTGCTTGCCGGGCTGGCGCTGCTGCTATGCGCCCAAATCCTGATTCCTACCCGGATCTTTTTTGTCCGGGTCAGCGGCAACCAGCGGGTGCCTGCCCGGCAGATTCTTGCGGCTGCGGAAAGCTGCGGGCTGCGCTTTGGGGCCAACCGCCGGGCTCTTCGCAGCGAGGCCATCAAGAACAGCCTGCTCAGCGCCATCCCGGAGCTCAAGTGGGCCGGGGTCAATACAAGCGGCTGCGTTGCAGTGATTTCCGTTGCAGAAAAGCAGCCTGCCGTCCCTGCGGAGCCTGCTCAGACCGGCGTAGCCAGTGTGATCGCCGCCCGGGACGGGGTGATCAAGAGCCTGCTCTGCACCAGAGGAACGCCTCTGGTCAGGCCCGGGCAGGCGGTTACCAAAGGGCAGGTGCTGATTTCCGGCTATACGGACTGCGGAAAAACCGTCCTGGCCCAGCGGGCGCAGGGGGAGATCATGGCCTATACCCACCGGGATTTTCAGGTGTACGCCCCCAAATACTGCCTTCAAAAGGCGGGGGAGGCAAAGATCATCCGGCGGTGGAGCCTGATTCTCGGAAAAAAACGGATAAAATTGTGGTTTGGTAGTGGAATTTTGGGTATGGAATGTGGTAGAATGTATCGGGAGTATCCATTGACCCTGCCGGGCGGCTTTGTGCTGCCGGTGCGCATGGCAGTGGACTGCTACAAAGTCTGCGAACTTTCGGAACAAGGACTTCCGGAAGAGACGGCTTATACCCAGATGCAGCACTTTGCCAGGACCTATCTTCCCGGTGCTATGACCGCGGGAACCGTCCTGGATGCATCGGAGACCTTTGCCCCGGAGGAGGGAGCCTATGTGCTCTCCGGCAGCTATTCCTGCCTGGAGTCCATTGGCCGCAGCCGCCGGGAGGAGACAGGAGAGACCAATGAGCAAGGAAGTTGAAAGAATCGTAAATGCCGATCGGGTAGAGGACCTGATTGCCGTGTTCGGCTCCTTCGATGAAAACGTGCGCCGGATCGAAGAGGCTCTGGGCGTGCGCATTGTCAGCCGGGGAGATGACCTGAAGGTCACCGGCGACGAGGAGATGGCGGACAAGGCCGTCCGTACCCTGGAAGCCCTGCTGCAGCTGGCCGCCAAGGGCGAGACCATCGATGAGCAGCGGGTGCGCTACCTCATTACCCTGGTCAGTGAGGGCAACGAGGATCAAATCGCAAAAATCGCCAAGGATGTGGTGTGCATCACCGCCAAGGGAAAGCCCATCAAGGCAAAAACCGTTGGCCAGCAGAACTACATGAAGGCCATTCAGAAAAATACCGTCACCATCGGTGTCGGCCCTGCCGGTACGGGCAAGACTTATCTCGCCGTGGCGGCTGCCGTATCCGCTTTCCGGGAGCGAACCGTAAACCGGATCATCCTCACCCGGCCTGCCGTAGAGGCAGGGGAGCGGCTGGGCTTCCTGCCAGGCGATTTGCAGAACAAGGTAGACCCCTACCTGCGGCCGCTGTATGACGCGCTGTATGATATGCTGGGGGCAGAGACCTTCCAGAAGTACCAGGAGCGGGGCTCCATCGAAGTGGCCCCGCTGGCCTATATGCGCGGCCGAACCCTGGACGACAGCTTCATCATCCTGGACGAGGCCCAGAACACCACCCGGGAGCAGATGAAAATGTTTTTGACCCGTCTGGGCTTTGGCTCCAAGATCGTCATCACCGGAGACGTGACCCAGATCGACCTGCCGGATGACAAGGTCTCCGGATTGAAGGATGCGGTGCGGGTGCTGGACGGGGTGGAGGATATTGCCATCTGCCGTCTGACCTCTGCGGATGTTGTCCGCCACGCCCTGGTACAGAAAATCATCAATGCCTACGAAAAGGCTGCAAAGCCTGAAAATAACCCGTCCCGGACCATGCCGGGACGGTATCAAAGGAAGAGAACCAATGAGAAATAAGATCAATCTGGTATTCCAGCAGGGCGGCTTGCAGCGCCTGGTTATTTCCGCCAACATCCGCACGTGCATCAATGCCGTGCTGAAGGCCGAGGGCGTGACGGCCAAGTGCGAGATCAACGTCCTGGTCACGGATGATGCGGGCATCCGGGAAATCAACCGCACCTCCCGAAACATTGACAGCGCCACGGATGTGCTGAGCTTCCCCATGTTTGAACTGGCGCCCGGAGAGCTGCCCGCGGACTGGACGGAATACGAAGATCCGGACACCGGCTTGGTGCCCCTGGGGGATATGTGCATCTCCCTGGAACGGGCAATCGCCCAGGCCAAGGAATTCGGCCACACCACCCGCCGGGAGGTGGGCTACCTGACCATCCACTCCATGCTGCATCTTCTGGGCTATGACCACCTGGACGAAGGCCCCCAGAAGCGGCAGATGCGCGCCAGAGAAGAGGCCATTGCATCGGAAATTCCGGGCATGAGCCGGGACTGATAAAGGAGAGACTATGAAGACAAAAACCGCTATGATCACCATCTGCGGACGGCCCAACGTGGGTAAGTCCACACTGACGAACTACCTGGTCGGCGAAAAAATCGCCATCGTTTCCAATAAGCCCCAGACCACCCGAAACCGCATCTGCGGCATCGTCACCAAGGGCGACACCCAGTATGTCTTCGTCGACACCCCGGGCTTCCACCGGGCCAGAACCAAGCTGGGCGACTATATGGTTAACGTAGCTCAGGAATCCATTGCGGATGTGGACCTGACGCTGCTGGTGGTAGAGCCCATTGCCTCCATTGGCCCTCAGGAGGAGAGCCTGATTGAAAAAATTCAGGCGAGCCGCTGCCCTGCCATTCTGGTCATCAACAAGATCGATACCGTGGAGAAGGACACCCTGCTGGAGGTCATCGCCAAATATTCCCAGGCGGCGAATTTTGAGGCCATTATGCCCATCTCCGCCAAAACCGGAGACGGGGTAGAGGAACTGCTTTCCATGTGCGGCAAGTACGCCCAGGAAGGCCCCTTCCTGTTCCCGGAGGATGTGACAACCGATCAGCCTGAGCGGCAGGTCATGGCAGAGATCATCCGGGAAAAGCTGCTGTGGTGCCTGGACAAGGAGATTCCCCACGGCACCGCTGTGGAGATCACCAAGTTCTCCGAGCGGGATAATGGCGTCATCGACCTGGATGCCACCATTTACTGTGAGAAGGCCAGCCACAAGGGCATTATTATCGGCAAGCAGGGCCAGATGCTGAAAAAAATCTCTACGCTGGCCCGGCAGGACTGCGAAAAGTTTATGGGTACCAAAGTCTACCTCACCACCTGGGTCAAGGTTAAGGAAAACTGGCGGGACAGCGATTTTCTTGTGAAGAACTTCGGCTACCGGGAGTAAGAAGATTCCACGGTGCCGGTCCAGAAATTTCCAGATTACGGAATCCGCTCTTTGCAAAAGCTACGTGCAGGAGGGATGACCATGCTGTCTTCGGAATATTGGAAGCTCTTTTTGGAAACCGGCGCACCGGAAGCCTATCTCATGTATACGCAAGCCCTGCAACAGGAGGAACACCATGTATCTGACGATCCGAGCCATCGTCCTGCGGGTGACGGACTACAATGACCACGACGCCCTTCTGACGGTGCTGACCCAGAACTATGGTAAGCTGACCATCAAGGCCCGGGGGCTGCGCCGGAAGAACAGCCCGCTCATTGCCCCATGCCAGCTGCTGGCCTTTGGGGAATTCACCCTGTTTGAATACAAAGGAAAATACACCATCAACGAGGCCCACGCATTGGAGCTCTTTCAGGGCCTGCGGCGGGAGCTGACCCAGCTGTCCCTGGGGAGCTATTTTGCTCAGGTGGCGGAGCTCATCTCCCAGGAGGATATGCCGAATCCGGAACTGCAGGCGCTGCTTCTGAACTGCCTGTATGCCCTTTCCACGCTGCATCTGCCGGAAACGATGGTCAAGGCCGTTTTTGAACTCCGGGCCGCCTGCCTGGCGGGCTACACGCCGGAGCTCTTCGGCTGCCACGTCTGCGGAAATCAGAGCCCGGACCGGTTCGACCTGTCCCAGGGGCAGTTGGAATGCAGCGCCTGCCGAGACCCGGAGTCCAGGGGCATTCGCATCCCGGTAACGCCGCAGATGCTGGAGGCCATGCGCTATATCTGCCTCTGTGCGCCCAAAAAGCTCTTTTCCTTCCGCCTGGACGAACAGACCATGGCCGCCTTGGGAGCACTGACGGAAGGGTACTTACAAACCCAGCTGGAGCACGGGTTTGCCACGTTGGATTTTTACAAGTCCCTGTTTGCGGGACCTTATGATCTAGGAGAAAAACATGACGGAACTATATGAAAAATCCCTGTCCAAGCTGGAGCTGGGGCAGGTTCTGGAGATGCTTTCCCAATGCGCGGGAAGCGAGGGCGGCAAGGCGGCCTGCCTGGCGCTGATGCCGGATTCGGACCTGGATACCGTCCGGGAACTGCTGGACCAGACCACGGCGGCCTCTGACCTCTGCGCCAGGAAGGGTAACCCCACCTTTGCTGATGTGGCAGATGTATCCGCCAGCCTGGAGCGGGCAGACCGGGGCGGCAGCCTACAGCCTGTGGAGCTGCTGCGGATCGCAGGGGTGCTGCGCTGCGCCCGGACCATCAAGGGCTATGTGGCGGAAGACGACCCCAAGACGGTGCTGGACCCTCTGTTTAACGCCCTGACACCCAATAAGTACTTAGAGGACAAGATTTTCGGTGCCATTCTCTCGGAAGAGGAGATTGCCGACACCGCCTCCTCCACGCTGGCGGATATCCGCCGCCATATGCGCATCCAGTCCGGAAAAATCCGGGACAGCCTGCAAAAGGTGATCTCGTCCCCGGCCTATGCCAAATTCCTTCGGGAGCCCATCATCACCATCCGGCAGGGCCGGTATGTGGTCCCCGTCAAGTCCGAGTGCAAAAACGATGTGCCCGGCATGGTCCACGACGTGTCCGCCACGGGGTCTACCTACTTTGTAGAGCCCTTGTCTGCCGTCAACGCCAACAATGCCCTGCGGGAGCTGGAGCTGAAAGAGAAGAAGGAGATCGAGCGAATCCTGGCCGAACTGTCCGCCGAGGCGGCGGGCTACGCCGAAAACATCCGTCTGGATGTTCAGATGCTGATTCAGCTGGACGTGATCTTCGCCAAGGCAAAGCTTGCCTATCGGATGCGCGCCTGGGCTCCTATTATGAACGACCAGGGCAGGGTAGAGCTGCGCAATGCCCGGCACCCCCTGATCGATCCCAAGAAAGCGGTACCCATCTCTCTGCGCCTGGGCTCCGACTTTGACACCATGATCATCACCGGCCCCAACACCGGCGGCAAGACCGTTACCCTGAAAACCATCGGTCTGCTGACGCTGATGGCGGAGTGCGGTCTCCATGTGCCCGCCGGAGACGGCAGCACCCTATCCACCTTTGATGCCATTCTGGCGGATATCGGCGACGAGCAGTCCATTGCCCAGAGCCTGTCCACCTTCTCGGGCCATATGCGTACCATTGTAGACGTGGTGGCTCAGTGCGACAGCCGAACCCTGGTGCTCTATGACGAGCTGGGCGCCGGTACAGACCCCGCCGAGGGTGCGGCGCTGGCCATTGCCCTTATTGAATTCAGCCGGAAAATGGGCTCCCGGGTGGTGGCAACTACCCACTATGCCGAACTCAAGCTCTATGCCATGCGCACCAAGGGCGTCATCAATGCCTCCTGCGAATTTGACGTAGAGACCCTGCAGCCTACTTACCGGCTGCTCATCGGCATTCCGGGAAAATCCAATGCCTTTGCCATCTGCCGGAAGCTGGGCCTCTCCGAGGACATTCTGAAAGAGGCCAATGATCTGGTGGGCAAGAGCGACAAGGACTTTGAGGACGTGATCTCCCAGCTGGAGCAGCAGCGGCAGCAGATGGAGTCTGCCCGCCGGGAGGCAGAGCGCCTGAAGCAGGAGACGGCAAAAATCAAGCAGCAGAGTGAGGAATATAACCTCCAGCTGCAAAAGGAAAAGGACAAGGCCATGGAAGCTGCCCGCCGGGAGGCCCAGGGCATCATCGAAGAGGCCAGAGCTGCTGCCAATGCCGCTTCCGAAGAGCTGAAGGCCCTGCGCAAGCAGCTGGAAAGCAGCGCCGATACCACCGGGATCAACCAGCGTCAGGCTGAGCTGCGCCGGGTGCTGAACGAAACCGAGGATAAGATTCGCGCCCAGGCCCCCCAGAAGGAGCGCCCAAAGGCCAGCCGGGGCATCCTGGTTGGGGATACCGTGGAGCTGCTAAAGCTGGGCACCAAGGCCAGCGTCCTCGCCATCAACAAGGACGGAACCTACCAGCTCCAGGCGGGCATTCTGAAAATGACCGCCAAGGCAGACGAGATCTATCTGCTGGAAAACGAGAACCCTTACGCCCAGAAGGGCGGCCACCCCAAGCACTCCGGCCGGGAGATGAAGATGACCGCCATGCCAACGGAGATCGATTTGCGGGGCATGGACTGTGTGGAGGCCATCTGCGTGCTGGACCGGTATTTGGATGAGGCCATGCGTGCAAAGCTCACTTCCGTGCGCATCATCCACGGCAAGGGCACCGGCGCACTGCGGGCCGCCGTCCAGCAGGACCTGAAAAAGAACAAATTCATTAAAAAATTCCGTTTGGGCCAGTATGGAGAGGGCGAAGACGGCGTTACCATTGCGGAATTTGCGTGATTTCTCCGAATCCACAGGGATTTCCAGTGGGGCTTTTTCAGGAATTGGTTGACATTCACAGGAAAAAAAGGTATTATGTTCTCAGACCCATCGTGCTTCTGACCGGCATGATGAAAAGGAGTGTTTGTTATGTATAGCAAGGAAGTTGTTGTTCGCTGCGAATCCGGTCTGCACAACAAGCAGGCTACATATTTCGTTCAGAAGGCCAACGAATTCGAAAGCAGCATTTGGCTGGAATCCGGCAATCGGAAGATGAACGCCAAGAGCCTGCTGGGCATTATGTCCCTGGGCATTATCTCCGGCTCCACCGTTACCCTCAGCGCCGTTGGCGCAGACGAGGAAGCCGCTGTGACCGCTCTGGATGCTCTGCTCCAGCGCGATGTCTACTGATTCCTTCGAGTAACACATCACCGGCCGCCTCTGTTCGTATGCGCAGAGGCGGCTCTTCTTTGGGAGACACCATGACATTTGAAGAACTGAAAGAAAAGGCCCTGTCGCTGCCCTATGCTCCCGGCGTGTATATCATGCGGGACAAGACCGATAAGGTCATCTATGTGGGCAAGGCCAAAAAACTGAAAAACCGGGTCAGCCAGTATTTCCAGGACACCGCCGCCCACACCCCAAAGACCAAAATGATGGTCAGCAAGATCCACCATTTTGATACCATTGCGGCAAGCAGTGAATTTGAAGCCCTGGTGCTGGAATGCTCGCTGATCAAGCGCTATATGCCCAAGTACAACATTCTTTTGAAGGATGACAAGGGCTATCCCTATCTGCGGCTGAATATGAAGGATATTTACCCCACCATCACCATTGTCAGTAAGATCGCCGATGATGGGGCGGAGTATTTTGGCCCCTACGGCAGCCGGGGCGTGACCCACAGTCTGCTGGAGGCCATCCGGCTGACGCTGAAGCTGCCCGGGTGCAGCAAGGTCTTCCCCCGGGACGTGGGCAAGGACCGGCCATGCCTGAACTACCACATGAACCAGTGCGAGGGCTGGTGCCAGGAAAGCGTCAGCGCTGTCACCTACCGGGAGCGCATGGAGCAGGCCCGTCAGCTGCTCAAGGGCAACTACAAGTCCGTGGCGGAGGAGATCAAGGCCAATATGCTTGCCGCCGCAGACAATCTGGAATTCGAGGTATCCGCCGCCCTGCGGGACCGCCTGAATGCTGTAGAGGCCCTGGGGCAGAAGCAGCTGGTCACCGCCGGCTCTCTGGCGGATACGGACGTGGTGGGCTACGGCGAGACCGAGGCCAAGGCCTGCTTTGCAGTGCTGCATTTCAGCGGCGGCAATCTGCTGGACAAGGACTATGATGTATTCCCTGTACCGGAGGACAAACAGGAGGCGGTTTCCAGCCTCTTAAAGCAGTATTACCTGAGCCGTGGCCTGGCACCGAAGATCGTGCTGCTGCCCTTTGAAATTGAGGACAGCGAGCTGTTCTCCCAGCTGATGGAGCAGCAGTACGGCCGCCGCAGCAAGATTCGCATTCCCCAAAAGGGCGACAATATGCGCCTGGTGGAGCTGGCCAGCCGGAACGCCTTTGAAGAGGCCCAGCGGCTGACGGACAAGGAAGAGCGCTTAAACGCCACCCTGGTAACCCTTGGAAAAATGCTCTCTATTCCCACCCCCAGCCGCATGGAGTCCTTTGATATTTCCAATATTTCCGGTACGGATATCGTGGCCAGTATGGTGGTTTTTCAGGATGGCCGCCCCCGGAAAAGCGACTACAAGCGCTTCAGGCTGGAGGGCCTTACCGATCAGGATGACTACGCCTCCATGCACCAGGTGGTCAAGCGGCGCTTCGCCCATTACAAATCAGGGGACAAGGGCTTTGAAGCCGCCCCGGATCTGCTGCTCATCGACGGCGGCGTAAACCATGCCAATGTAGCTGTGGCGGCACTGGAGGAGCTGGGGCTGCAATTTCCTGTGTTCGGTATGGTGAAAGACGACCGGCACCGTACCCGGGCTCTGGTGACGCCCCAGGGGCAGGAGATCCGCATTGACAACAACCAGGCCATTTTTGCCCTCATCGGCAACATCCAGGAGGAGACCCACCGATTCGCCATTACCTATCACCGGCAGCTGCGCAGCAAGCGGCTGCACTATTCCGAACTGGACGGCATTCCCGGTATTGGCCCCAAGCGGAAGCAGGAGCTGCTGCGGCAGTTCAAATCCCTGACCGCCATGTCCCAGGCAACCCTGCCGGAGCTGGAGCGGCTGCTTCCAAAGGACGCCGCTGCCGCCGTTTATCAGCACTTCCGGGAGAAGGAAGCAGCCGAAAAGTAAGCCCCGGGACGATTTGAATAAATCCCCAAAATTTGGAAATCATTAGGAGAAAAGCATATGCGTGTGATCACAGGAAAGGCCAGGGGCATTCAGCTGAAGACGCCCCAGGGAATGCTGACCCGGCCTACGGCAGACCGGGTAAAGGAAGCGCTGTTCAGCATTATTCGCTTTGACGTGGCAAATGCCAGGGTACTGGACCTGTTCGGCGGCACCGGCCAGCTGGGCATTGAGGCCCTGAGCCAGGGGGCCAAAAGCGCCGTATTTGTGGATGCCCGGGAGGAGGCCTGCGCCCTGATTCGGGAGAATCTAAAGCGTACCCGGCTATCTGAGCAGGGGAACGTGGTCCGCTGCGACTATCTGGACTATCTGAACCGCTGCCGGGAGAAATTCGATATCATTTTTTTAGACCCGCCTTATGCAGAGGTTTTTCTGGAAACGGCCCTAAAACGCATCACGGAAATTGACATTTTGCATTCCGGTGGTATAATAGTCACGGAACGGCCTTTGGGGAAGGACCTTTTGGTGGAATTTCCCGGCTATACCCGCTCCAAAGACTATAAATACGGAAAGACCCTCCTTGCAATCTACCGCAAAGAGGATGGTACGCTATGAAAACAGCCATCTACCCGGGCAGCTTTGACCCGGTCACCAGCGGCCACTTGGATATCATCCGCCGGGCCGCCAATATTTTCGACAAGCTGATCGTCTGCGTCATGGTCAATGCGGGAAAACACCCCATGTTCTCTCTGGAGGAGCGGGTGGAGCTGATCCGCCGGGTAACCCAGGACCTTCCCAATGTGGAGGTTGACGGCTCCAGCGAGCTGCTGGCCGAATATGCCCGCCGCCGGGGAAGCTGCGTGGTGGTGAAGGGCCTGCGAGCCGGTTCCGACTTTGAAAACGAATTCCAAATGGCCCTGATCAACCGTAAGATCTACCCGGAGCTGGACACCATGTTCCTGACCTCCGACAGCCAGTATATGTTCCTGAGCTCCAGCATTGTCAAGGAGCTGGGGTCTTACGGCGCAGACCTGACCGACTTCATCCCAGAAGCCATTATCCCGGATTTCCGCAGGCGCTTGGAAGAGCGCAGCGCAAACAAGTAACCCATTTAGGAGGAATATTATGAGCAGCAGCAATATTGAAGACATCATTGGCTCTCTTTACGATATGGTCCAGGACGCGCGGACCATGCCTCTGGCAGCCGACAAGTGCATCCTGGAGCGGGACCGGGTACTGGATATGCTGGACGAGGTCATCGCCCAGATGCCCGGTGAGCTGAAGCAGGCGCGGACCATTGTGGAGTCCCGGAACGACCTGATCAACCAGGCCCGCCGGGAGGCAGAGGGCATCCTGCGGCAGGCCCAGGACCAGGCAGCCCAGCTGGTGACCAAGGAGGCTATCTACGAAGGGGCCAAAAAGCGCAGCGAGGAGCTGGTTGCCCAGACCCAGAACCGTATTGAGCAGCTCCACAAGGCCGGCAACGAGTATATGGATGCCCAGCTGAAGCAGACCGAGGAGACCATTGCCAAGGCGCTGAACGACGTTCGGGATACCCGGGTAAAGTTCCGCACCGTCACCGAGGCCCAGGAGCAGCAGCGTAAGGCTGCCCCCAGCCCGAAGGCCGCCCCGGACGTAGAGGTATAACTCGGCGCTTTCAAATTTCCACATCGACGTCGCAACAACATATAACGCATAGCTGTCAAGGTGTATCTGCCTTGGCAGCTTTTTGCTTCTTTTTCCCGCCGCCCCTGCATAGGCTTGCAGCGGAAAGGGGAGAGGGGAATGGTAACAAAACACAAACCAACCGGAAGAGCGGCAGGATTTCCGAAAGGAATCGCCCTTGGGACGCTGGCGGCCCTGGCCTCAACGGCGGCTCTGGCTGCACTTCTGGCAATGCTGATCGCCAGTGGAGCCGTCCGGGAGGAAAACCTTGGCTATGGTGTCATGGTACTGCTGTTTCTTTCCGCTGCGTTGGGCGGAACGGTCGCTTTTGGACGGATCAAACACCGCAGAGCACTGGTCTTTGGCTTGTCGGCTGCGGCATATCTCGTCAGTCTGACGGCGCTGAAGGCGTTGTTTTTCGGCGGTCGGTTTGATGGCTTTTTCCCTACGGCGATGCTGATAATTGGGGGAAGCGGCACTGCGTTTCTGCTCTCTGCGCGGGCCCAAAAGGGGAGAACCCGGCATAGAAGATTCCGGCAGATTCGTTAAAATGCACAAAAATGCACAGGAGGTAAATAGAATTTACTCACCTCCAATTTATGCAGGAATTTGTGCGATGAACATTTTTTGCGCGTTTACGGGCTTTCTTCGAACTTATTTCTGAAATAATACAAATATGCAAAAACTTTTGTTCACTTATTCTTGATGTTGACATAACAAAATTAACATAAAAATTGTAAGAATCTACAAAAAAACGTAATTTGGCGGATGATACTTGAATTTTTGCAAAAAACGGAGTATAGTATGTCTGTATCAAAAGTGTGTGGAGTTCGTCTGCATTATCGGGCACCGGAAAATGCCGCGGGGGATGCGGTATGAGTGCATCTTTCCGACGGACCGATTTGGAGCAGCACACGCTCCGGAGCAGGCTATGTGTCCTTTGTCTTCTGGGGCTGCTGCTGGGGTGCCTTGCGGCGGCGCGTCCGGGCGCTTGTCCGGCGGTGCAATGGCATGCCGACAGTTCTCCATGGCCTTGCATTGGCCGCCTGCTGTTAGAGCTGCTGTGCGCGGCTGCAGCGTCTTGGGGGCTGCCGTCCGGGGCATGCTCCGCTGTCGTTTTCTGCCGCGCCGCCGCCTTTGGCTATACGGCGCAGGGGATTCAGATCTGCTTCGGCAGTGCTGGTTGGCTGCTATGGCCGCTGATGCTGTGGCCGCAGCTGCTCTTTTTTCCGTTTCTCTTTTTCCTGCTGTCCGGCAGAAGAGGGGCAGGCGCATATCTGGTGAGCGCTGCTGCCGCTATCGGCATCGGGTTTGCGGATCATCAATTGGTCATGCCATTTTTGGCATTTCTGATAGAATAAAATAAGGATAGGTATTTCGGTTCATGCTGGATATTATTCGAGCCTATGAGAATTATCTCATCAAGGTAAAGCAGGCATCGGAGAATACCGTCTCGTCGTATTTGCGTGACATTCGGCAGTTCTCCGAATGGCTGACGGAGAACGGTGTTCCTGAGCTTGCCAGCGCCACACAAGTGAATATCCGGGACTACCTTGCTTATCTGCAAGCTCAGGGAAAGTCCGGCGCGACGGTTTCCCGTTCTCTTGCCAGCCTGAAGAATTTCTATACCTACGCCGTTTCAGAGGGCTTCCTGGAGGCTTCTCCCGTCAGCAGTGACATTCATGTTCAGCGGGGGGAGAAAAAGCTGCCCCAGATCCTCACCGGCAAAGAGGTAGAGCTTCTGCTGGCCCAGCCGGTCTGTGTGGACCACAAGGGCTACCGGGACAAGGCTATGCTGGAAGTGATGTACGCCACCGGCATGCGGGTCACGGAGCTCATCAGTCTCAACGTGGAGGATGTCAATCTGGAATTGGGCCTGGTAAAATGCCATAGCGGCAAGAAGTCCCGAGCGATTCCGCTGTATCCCGCTGCCCAGAAGGCGCTGGCTGTGTACCTGTCCGATGTGCGCTCTGCCATGATCTTTGATTCCGGCGAGCAGGCGCTTTTCGTCAATGTAGGCGGTACCCGCATGAGCCGTCAGGGCTTCTGGAAGATCCTGAAATACTATCAGGCAAAGGCCGGCATTGAAAAGGAGATCACTCCCCACACCCTGCGCCACAGTTTTGCAGTGCACCTGCTGGAAAACGGCGCTGATCTCGGCTCCTTGCAGGAGCTCATGGGCCACAGCGATATTTCCTCTACGCAGATGTACGCCCACCTGATCAACCAGAAAATCAAAAGCGTTTATCAGAAATGTCACCCCAAAGCATAAAAAGAGCTTACGGCAATCAAACCGTAAGCTCTTTTTCTATGCGCGCACCGAGGTTGAAGGTTTATCTGTTCTCCCGAATGATCCGACATGGATTTCCGTAGGCGATAACGTTATCCGGTATATCTTTTGTAACAACGCTTCCGGCACCGATCACAACATTGTTTCCAATCGTGACCCCCGGCAGAATGATCACACCGCCGCCAATCCATACATTGTCTCCAATGGTAACGGGCGCCGTCTGGGTTTTGCAAAATTCGAAGGAGCCGTCTTCCTTCGGCACTCCGAATCGGTCTGCCGCATTCGTGGGGTGAAAGGCCGTGTAGATTTGCACATTGGGTGCAATCAGCGCATTGTCACCAATGCGAATGACGTTGTCATCCAAAAAAGTGCAGTTCATATTCACTTCGCAGTTGTTTCCAAAATAGATTTGATTGCCGTAATCAACGTAAAAAGGCGCTGTGATCCACAGATTTTTCCCTTTTCTGCCCAGAAGCGCTCCTAGAATCCGCTCTTTTTCCGTTGCATCCGCAGAGTCGGTCCGGTTGTAGTCTCGAATTAAATCCTTTGCTTTGTGCCATTGCGTCAATAGTTCGGCATCCGCGCAATCGTAAAGCATTCCTGCCAGCATTTTTTCTTTTTCGGTCATCTTCTTCTCCTCAGGCAATGGGGCTGATAAAACGCTGCCATTGCAGGCCGTCCGTGAAGGATAGCTTGCAATGGCAGCCACTTTTTTCTGACTCAGATTCCGGTCATAGCGGCCAGAACGTCCACTTCCATCTGCTGGATGCTCTTCTTCATAGCCAGGCCTTCATCAATGTCCACGTCGGAGAAGCTGCCGTCGTGGGTGCAGACAATGCGGTTGGTCTTGCCCTGGAGCAGCAGCTCTACAGCCAGATACCCCATCTTGGTGGCGTTGACTCTGTCTCTGCCAGAGGGGGAACCGCCCCGCTGAATATGGCCCAAAACAGTGACACGAGGGTCAAGATCAATGGCCTCCTTAATTCGCTTGGCAATGTCCGTGGCCTTGCCGGCGCCCTCAGCCACCACGATCATATAGTGGGTGAAGCCGTTGAACCGGGCCTGACGGATTTTCTCAATGACGTCCTTTTCAAAATCAATAGGCTCCTCGGGGACCAGAACGGCGGTTGCACCGCAGGCCAGGCCCACATACATGGCAAGGTAACCGGCGTTGCGGCCCATGACCTCCACCACGGAGCAGCGCTCGTGGGACTGCATGGTATCCCGCAGCTTATCAATGCACTCAATGGCCGTATTGGCAGCAGTGTCGAAGCCAATGCAGTAGTTGGTGCAGCTAATGTCGTTGTCGATGGTGCCGGGAATGCCAATGACGTTGATGCCGTACTTACTCAGAGCAAGAGCGCCGCGGAAGGTGCCGTCGCCGCCGATGGCAATGATACTGTCCAGCCCCAGGAATTTGCAGGTGGAGACAGCCTTGCGCTGGCCTGCCTCGGTCATGAACTCCTCGCTGCGGGCGGTATAGAGAATGGTGCCGCCCCGATTGATGGTGTGGGCCACGCTCTTTTCATCCAGGCGCACGATGTCGCCGGAGATCAGACCGTTCCAGCCTCGGCGAATGCCGTAGCACTCCAGGCCATGATACAGCGCGGTACGTACAACTGCGCGGACGCAGGGGTTCATGCCGGGGGCATCGCCGCCGCTGGTCAGCACACCGATTCTTCTAACGCTCATAATAGAACCTCCTATTTATGGGTTTATAGCCATGCCCTTATTCTACCGAAAAATGCGGTTAATGTAAAGATAAAAATCTGGGATTTCCCGTGTTTTTTTGTATCAATTTCGCCACTTTGATGGAATTGTGGTTTCTGCTTGCTTTTTTGTTTGAATTCGATATAATAGAAATATCCAAGTGGGAGGAGGAATCCGGATGTTTTTTGAACAGCTTTGCATCGCACTTCAGGCCTTGGAGCCTATCGAAGCTTTGGTGCTTGGCGGCTCCAGAGCAGGGGAGGTATACGATCAGAAATCAGATTATGATTTGTATGTCTATTGTACCGAGCTCCCGTCCCCGGAAGCCCGCATGGAGCTTCTCCGCCGGGTCTGTGACCGTATTGAGCTGGGCAACGATTTCTGGGAACTGGAGGATGACTGCGTGTTAAAGGATGGTATTCCAGTAGATATTCTCTACCGTAGCCTGGATGCCTTTGCCCAGGACGTGGCAGCGGTGGTGGAGGGCTATTCCGCCAGAAACGGATATACCACCTGTATGTGGCACAATCTGCTGCACAGCCGCGTTCTCTATGACCGGGACGGCCGCTATGCCGCCCTGCGGCAGCGCTTTGATGTGCCATACCCGGAGGCGCTGCGGCAGAATATTATCCGGCGCAATCTGCGTCTGCTCACCGGAAATCTGCCCTCCTATGACGCGCAGCTGCGCAAGGCGGTCAGCAGGGAAGACAGGCCCAGCGTCAACCATCGGATGGCGGCATTTCTGGAATCCTATTTCGACATTCTCTTCGCCCTGAACCGTATGACTCACCCGGGGGAAAAGCGCATGGACAGCACGTTGAAGGCAACGGCAAAGCTTCTGCCGAAGAACTTCGGGGAAAATCTGGACGAGGCCTTTGCCTGTATGTTCGCAAATCCGGAACGGTTCCTGGAGGTGCTGGACACGATGGTCGGGAATCTTCAGGAATTGGTGGAGAAGGAGACAGAAGCAGATGGAAAAGCTGTATGATCGCGCGGATATTTATGACCTGCTGGAAAACGACAGCAGATACGAAATCACAAAAGGACACTGGCAGTATCTCCTGAAGGGAAAGCCCGTCCGCTCGCTTTTGGATGTAAGCATCGGCAGTGGGAATATGACGCTGCCAGTTCTGGACTTAGGCATTGACCTGTACGGCTCGGATCTTAGCGAGGCCATGCTGAGCAGATGTGACAAAAAAGCAACTGCAAAGGGGTACTCTGTCCATTTGCAATGCAGTGACTTCCGGGAAGTCTCGAAGCATTTTACACGTCAGTTCGATTGCGTTGCCAGCACCGGAAACAGCCTTGCCTATGTAACGAATGAAGAGGTCATCACAGCGCTGCACCAAATGGATGCTCTGGTTGCTCCCGGCGGTTATCTGTATTTTGACCTTCGGAATTGGGACAAGATTCGCGGAACAAAGCAGCGATTTTATACCTACAACCCATCTTTTCACGGAAACACCCGTGTCAACCTTGTACAGGTCTGGGACCACAATTCGGATGGGACCATTGATTTCAATCTGCTTTTTACATTTGAGAAAGAAAACCGCATCTTTCAAAAAGAGCATTTCATTGAACATTACAATCCCGTGTCTCAGCGACCGCTTCTGGAAGAACTGCGCGCTATGGGGTATACGGATGTGGAAATACGCCTGGTTCCGGCGCAGTGGGGCGCATACACAGACGAGGATGACTGGTACTGTGTAATGGCAAGGAAACCAAAAGAAAGGGAAGCGCTATGATAAAGCCCGTCGGCAGTTATGCGGACTGCCGGGAATTCGCTGAAAGCTTTCAGACGGACACGAATTTTTCGGACCCCATGCTCAGCACCGAGGAGCAGATCCGGTGCAATCTGGAAAAGGCTTTTACGCGGCCAAATCGTCAGATTCTTGGCGTATATCAGGACGGGCAGCTTGCCGGACTGTTTGTTCTGCTGGTTTTAGACGAGGATAAATACCTGGAAATGCTGGTGGGACTGTCCCGGGAAGCGCAGGCTTACCGGGAGCTGATGGAGTATCTGGCCCGGAACTATCCCGGCTGGAAGGCGGATTTCGTGTTCAATCCGCGAAACGGCCTGCTGAAGGCCACCTTGGAAGACGTGCGTGCGGAATTTGAGCAGGAGCAGCAGAAAATGGTATTTTCAGGTTCTGTTATTCCTGGGGATTCCACAGGAATACAGGAGTTTTCCGAACAATACGCTGCGGAATACTATGTTATTCACAGCCGGGACGTGTACTGGACCGGCGAAAAAGTCGCCGCCGCGCCGGAGCGGTTCCGGATTTTTCTGGCCATAGACGGCGGCAGGGTAGTGGGCTATATGGACGTGACCCACTGCTTCGAGGAAAACGAGCCCTACAATCTGTTTGTCCTGCCGGAATACCGCCGCAGAGGTTTCGGAAGAAAACTGCTGGCCGCTGCATTGGAATGCAACCGGCCCAAGGGCATGATGCTGCTGGTGGATACCGATAACGTACCGGTCATCCGGCTGTACGCATCCATGGGCTTCCAGACTGTCCGGGGACAGAACAGCCTGACAGCACACTGGAAAATCGGTGCTGATCGATCGTTGAAATTGCAGGGCCGATGCGGGCATCGGCCGCTTGATAAATACTTTCATGCCGAGCAATATATCCGCGTCGGTGGTGCGCCGGCGCGGATATATCGAAACAGCCGATTGACATTTGAGAAAGAATTGGCTAATCTAGAGGAAAACTTATGAAAGGAAAACCCTACGGCAGAAAACGGTCCGGAAGGGCCCGAAACAGCGTCTGGAGCCACGATACGCGAGAACCGCTTTGAACGCCCGCTTTGAACGCAACAAAATTGATGGTTTGTTGCACTGCGCATTTTTAAGAATTGACCGCTGTCTACCTGAACAGCCGGAGGAGGGAACCCCTGCCCCCTCCCTCCGGCTATCCAGGCGGACAGCGGTCTTTTCTTGCGAATGCTGGTAAACAGTTAGGGAAAATACCCAGGGCAAAAGTTAGCCGTGAGTGAAGTTCCGGAACAGACGCCAGCCCAGAGTGACAACCAGGATTGCACCGGCCACGGTAAGAGCCTTCGGCAGCACAGAGCCAATCGCACTCAACATATCGTTGGCGGTGGTAGTCAGCGCGGAGGTCAGAGCAGAAGTTACAGTTTCCACAGTAGCAGTCGTCTCGGAGAGCATTACAATACCGTCCATAGACTTTCTCCTTTCCTACCAGCTTGAAACCCAGCGGGCAAAAGCCAGTACAATTTTATTTATCAAGTCCGTGACGACCCCGATGAAGAGGCCAAGCACGAAGCCGGATAACAAGATAGTTCCGTTCAGAGAATAGGCGAATTCAAGTTCCATAACGACCCCTCAGCAGGTGAAGACCAACCAGAGTGCCGCAGATCAGGAACGCACCGAAGAGCGTTGCATGAAAAATAGAGTTTGTGCTGCGCTCAATAACATCCAGGTAAACGGGAGCTGTCGGCTCTGTAGTCTCCTGGACGTAGATGATTGTGGTGGAGCCGGTGGGCTCAGACGATTCAGATTCGGAAGGCAGCGTAACAACTTCCGGCTCTGTAGATTCAGAGGGCAGCTCATCCAGGGCATCCGCCCAAACACTTGCAGGAAGGAAGCAAAAAACTAACGCAAAAACGAGAAGCAGAGTGATAATATCAATGCACATCAGGAAACCCCTCCTTCAAATATTCTGATTCGGAATAATCATCTATGTCTTCTTCATCAAGCAGCCAATAAGGCATTAAACGAGCATCCCAATCATCATATAACTCATAGTAAGGATAAGAAAGGAAATCATCCTCTTCCATTATTGGAACCCTCCTTCAGCTCATCCAGCTGCTTTTTAAGCTTGTCATATTCCCGCTGCAATCGTAGATACTTCGGCGATGGGCGTATAGAGCGCTGCCCCAGCTCACGAACAAGATCGTCAACACCAAAGATTTTCAAATAGCAATCCAGGGCGTTCCCGGCCTGGTTGATCACATAGTTGGATAAGTTCCAAATGGAATAGTTGACACCAGGCGCAGACCAGCAGCGGATACGCTGCACGGTTTGCAGAAAGTTTTCCCAATACTCAGTCATAGGCCAGCGTGACATATTCATATCGTCCTGAGGCTCTACATAGCGCAGATAGTTGCAGAGCACACCGCAGAAGTGTTCCCCCAGGGAGTCCCCGGACATCCCGGAAAGAAAGCCGGTTGCGATCTCGTCACGCATCTGCATTTCTACACGTATCCAATGACCATCCGTATTGGTCTCGGCAGCTTTGTCGTAGATACGAATGAGCATATCAGACTTCTTTGAGCCATGGTAAATGGTAGTTCCTTCGCTGCCATAGTCAACTTCCCATTTCCTGGACTTGCTGACATAATGATGATCGTCCGTATCATCCCGCAGCACGTCAATATCCAGCAGGCCCGTATGATCATCCGCTGCCACGTCAAGGCGGCTGATATTGTAGTCATCCGATAGAATCACAGCAAACAAATCATCCCAGGAGGTGGAAGAGTACGTTTCAAAGGCACGGCAGCCGAAGCCGGACATATCCACGCAGATACCCATATCTTCCCGACCATCATAGAGAATAGATATGCCCTCATAGGACATCATAGAGCGGTAGCCATTCCGCCCCCTGGGACGCTCTTCAAAGGTGACACCTTCCAGGCCAAGGAGAACGATAAGGGAAGCCGTGGAGTCACATTTTGAAGAAAAAGTAAGCCAGTCATAGACGATGCAATTTTCCATGTAAAAGTTCACCCCTTGTAAATACCACCCCCCTGTTAGTGGGAGGGGGGTTGCCGGAACTCCAACCCAAAGTTCCGACAACCTATGTTATTGTTACAATGGGGTACGTCTCACGACCAGCCCGAAAAGAATCAATCTGACACAAAACGCTTGAGATCACCGAAAGCGATCATCATTTCCGTGAATTGAGATCGGAGCGCATCTTGCGCGTTGCGAATATACCTGACATCATCCTCAATGGTTTCCAGACTGTCAGCAGCTTCCAGCAAATCAACAAGCTGGGAATAGGGAATCAATACTTGCGGGTCAAAGGGCGCTTTCACAGCCTTTGCTACCCGTCTGGGCCTGGTGACCATCAGGCATCCAGCTCTTCATAGCCCATGAGACGGCCCTTCTGGTTGAAGCGCAGGTCATAGGTTGCATTGAGCTTCGGCTTAAAATCGGGGAACTTTTCGGAGGAGAAGAAAATCTTAATCGCTTCGGCACCCTCCAGGCCGTCCTGCTTTTCATGGTTCAGGACGAAGCAGGAATAACCCTTGACCGTTCCGCCCTCCGTTGTTTTCATGTCTACGTACCTGTAGCCAACGAGTTCAAACATTGGTATGTACCTCCTTGTTAATTCTTAAGTCATAATTGACTTAAAAATAATATAAGCCTAAAGTGGCTTAAAGTCAAGAGTGAACAAAGCGAAATGTGATAAAATTAGAAAAAAGGGGGTATATCAGAATTGACTTACCAAGAGAAATTAAAAGACCTACGGCAAGAAAGAGGCTTAAGTCAAAGTGATATTGCTCTACTGCTCAAAACATCACAGCAATACTACGGGAAATATGAAAACGGACAAAGGCCTTTGCCAATAGAGCACCTAATAACGCTTTGCAAATTTTACCATGTTTCATCTGACTGGCTACTAGGATTAAAAGAAAGCAGGAAGTAGGGAAGTACCATGACTGAAAAGGAGCTTGCAGAATTGAATCAACTGTGGCTCACAATGCAAAAAGACTTTATACAACCAATCGGCAGGCAAGTAAAAGCACATTTTTCAGGAATAACAAACTTCTTTGAAACAATAATCCAAAACATAGGAAACTTCTGCAAAGACTACATTCCAGATACATTTATAATCACAAAAAGACAATTTATATTATTGGTCATTGCCTGCCTGTACCTATGTTTTTACAGAACCAAGCAAGCAAAGCGGGCAAAACAAAAACAACAAAAGGAAATCGTAGAAGAAGCTAAAAGACTGAATAGGGTAACACAGACCATTCCCAAAAGACCAAAAGTCTTAGGCAAAACATGGTATCCGACAGGGTGGACATACAACGAAGCAAAAAAGCTATGGGAACCGCCTGATTTTCTCAGCGCAGAAGCAAAAGGCCGCTGGGTCTGGGACCCTGAAAAGGAAGTATGGATAGATCTATACAAGGACAAAAAAGAGAAGTAGCGCAGCCCTGGCGCTTCAAGAAAACTCCTCCCTGGATTCATCCAGAGGGGAGCGCTTTTATTCCGGCTTTTTTTGTGGGCGCATAAAGGAGAATAAAATTTCTTTCAGGTTTCCGAAAGGCTGCATGGAAAAGGGCAACAGGCGCAGCTGCTCGGCCCTCAAAATTTTATCGGAAGTCGAAGGAACTGTATCCCCCGTGAGAATGCTGTCCATCTGATTTCCGACAGAAAAAACGCCACTCCAAAAATAATTTTCCTGTGCTCAGAGAAATTCGCTTCGGAAAATTTGGGTGATGCAAGCATCACCCAGGCTAAAGCCATTTTTGAATTGTCTTTTTTTCAGTCTTTCAGCAGCTGGACACCCTTCTCACAGCAGACACAGCACCTCCGGCTCCCATCTAAAATTTTGAGGGCCTGCGCGGACGCAAAGACAAGCTCAGAGCGGAACCCCTGAAAGAAACAATATCATTTCTCCCGCTCCAGCTGGAGCTGCTGCCCACCGGAGGGGAAAAAAGACGGAACTTAGAGTAACAGTGTCCCCGCTGCCATGCAACCGAGAACTGCCTTTTCCAGGCTTGCGCCAGGGCTGCGCTTTGGCTGCTACCGTTTTGACCGGGAATGTATTCCCAATCCTTTGGCGCGGGCCGGGGGCCAGACTTTGACAAGAGGCGATTTGAAGCAGGCAAAAGCCTAGAGCGGTACTCGCACGGTGTGCATACATTCAGAGGAAGCTTGCCGGCGGGGCGGGGAAGAGGCCTAAAGGTGCAAGTCTCCCGATCGTGACGCAATACATTCAGTGTAAGCTGGTACACGTTTCATCTTCGATATTGGAACCTGAAGCCTGGCACAAAAAGGCAAAGTGCACAAAGAATGCCAGGATAAAACGCCCGAAAAGCAATGGCAGCAGCGTAGATCAACCCCGGATGAACGCCGCTGCCATCGATACCATTTGTGAAAAGTGAACAAATCAGGGCTTCCAGCCCAATTCGTTTCTACCGTCCGGGAAGTCGGAAAGATGCTTCCCAGCGCCGGAGTAAATCAGCCAGTGACCCAGGCGCACCGTGCGCACCGGCTCACGCAGTTTCGAAATAAACTGTTTGCTATGGGAAGACAAAATAAGCTTCAGCTGCCGCTGATCGGGCAAGGCCAGCGCCGTTTTGTCCTGGTTTTGTACCTCTGGCAGAGACACAGTCTCGCCGGACGGATTTGCATCCGCTGCCGGGGCTTCTGTCTGGAACGTGCCGAAGGTATCATAGATAGAATAGTAGTATTTCCGGGCATGAACGTAATCGCTGGAAATCTTCACCTTCAACGGATACCACATCTGAACCACAACAAAGGTGTTCCCGCCAAAGAGCAGCGACATGATCTTACCGCCGAAGCCATAGTTGCTAAGCTTCCTATGAATGTACTCGTACTCAATCAGACCCCGAAGCTGCTTATCTATCATCCTGTCGAACTGGGCTATCAGGGTAACATCATACCCATACTTGCGGTGCTGGGAGAAGAACGAAAGCCATTCATTCCGGCCCTTTTGCTGCCAGTCACGGGAATTGAACATAAGCTGACACTCATCAATGACAAGCAGAATAGCACCTTCCTTAATTCGCTTGCCCTCGAAATACTTCCGAGAATAGTTAATTAGAAATTCCGGGGTAAGCTCGTAATTTGGAACATAGGTATAGTTCGCTTTCTTGAAGCGGGAGAGATCAGCAGGGAAGTTGCCTATGATCGGCTTGCCGAACCGGCTGCGGTTGATGACATCTTTCGCATTGTGCAGAGACTTCCCAGAACCGGGCGTACCGGAATACAGTCTAATCATATCATTGCACCATATTCAGCCAACGAAGAATTGCCGAATAAATGTAATAGGTTGCTATCGCACCCACCCAGGCGGCAGTGATCTTCGCAATGGTGGCCAAGGGAATGAACCAATTGATATAGCCCAAGTAAGGGACAGCAGATAGGTAGCTTATCCAGTCCCGAAAAGGGGAGAGGGGAAGCACCTTCATAACCTCGCTGCCGAAATTAGACCACATGGTTTTCAAAATGTCCATTTTATTACCCCTTTACCACTTAATGAATTTACGGGTTGCGACAGCCAGAGCAACAATATAGATTGCCACAACCATATAGCGGATAGTCGCAGCCACATTGTTCCAAGCTGAAAGATCGATATCGACAGTATAGACCTGACCAAGGAAAGACGTTGCAAAGGTAAACTTCGGAGCTTCAGGCTCAGCACAGAGCGCTTGCATCATATCATACAGGTCAAAGGGAATGCAGAAAGGGAAGAAGTCCTTCAGGCCCGGAAGCATCATACCATTGAAGTCGGGAGCCGTACCGTCACCACCGCTGGGCGTATCCGGGTCGGAGGGGTCAGGATCGGGATCAGGGTCAGGCTCTGGGTCAGGGTTGGGGTCTGGCTGCTGAAGAAGCTTGCGCAGCTCTTCGATCATCTTCTCAGGGTCGAGGCCGGGGTCATTGTCGGCCTGGTCTGTGGTCTTAGCATTGGTGATGACGGATGTCTGAGGCCCCAGCGGCCAGACAGGAATTTTATTCTCAGAACCATCCTCAGTAGGAGAGGAGGGGTCTATTGGATTGGTGATGGTAGTTTCCGGCCAGGTAAGTTCTTCAGCTTCAGTGCCGTTGATGTATTTGGACTGTTTGAAATGGGTTACATCTTTACTACTGGAAGAAAGAATAAAATAGTCACAACGAGTAGATGAAAAATTAGTACCGGCATAAGAAACAGAACCATCAGAAGTAATAAAATATAAACACATATTTTCACTTATAGTACCATCAGAGCTTAGCATCTTCGCATAGCCCCAAGCAGAGGCAGAAAGAGAAGAGTAAGAAGAATATGACGAAGATATATGACCGTTTAAAACCTCATTTATGGTAACATCTCTAGATGAAGGGAAAACGCAAACATAACCACACGAGGAAATAGGAGTAGTATAAGGAACAACGGGAGCATATATAGGAACCCCCAAAGGGGACGAACCATAAAGGGAACCATCAAAGGAATCAGCAGGAGTAGCAAAAAAATCCTTGATATCCGTCAACGCGTCCCGGAACGCTGTCCGAACATTCCCGGTAAGCAGCAGCTTAGAACTCTCTGTGACAAGTCCTTTCGTGATCAAACCGGCAACAGAGGACGCGACAGCCGGTTTTGATGATAGCAAATTGGAAACAGCAGTCTGAGCGCCAGCATTGGAAGCAAAGGTAATACCAGCCCAGGAAGTAAAGAGCAGCGTAAGCGCCAAGGTAATGTCATCCGCAACGGCCACAGCTTCCACAGGCTGCACCAAGGCAGGGGATAGAGTAAAGGCCAATGTCAGAAATGCCAGGATAACACATAGGGCACGGCACAAAAAACCAGATTTGAAAAAGTGAGAAATCATAACAAATCATCCTTAAATGGTTTATATGAAAAAACTTATAAGTACAATTATGTACTCAAACAAAGTAGCGAAAATAAATGAATATGAAAAGTTTGTAAAATGGATCAAAACAAAGAATATGATGGAAAATACGGTATAGGAAAAAGCGAACGCAACAAAAGTGCAGGATTCTAGCGGGTTATACTCTTGACTTTGAAAAAGAAATGCGATATTCTAAGAATACAAATTTTAAAGAAAGGATCAAGACAATAAAGGACTGGAAAAAGATAAAGGGACAAGAAAAGAAAACAAAAAACGCTTAAGAAAGGATTAAATATTGTAAAAGATACGGGGCGATCAACCAATAGTAATTCTTGAAAAGAATTAATGGATAAATTCGTTTTGAACGCAACAAAATTTTTATTTTGTTGCGTTCAAAGCGGCGATCCGTTTACAG
>OIZP01000081.1_pt1 | contig 65105 bp, 51 predicted proteins | sample 1588531 | NCBI WGS metagenome assembly OIZP01 (sample SAMN03283283) | human gut metagenome | biome: human-associated habitat; material: feces | host: Homo sapiens | place: Peru | collected 2012
ATCTTACCATCACTTTCTAAGTAATAGTTTCCTTGCCATTTATTAGTAACTAAATGACCATTTGAATCTACAAAGTACCAGTCATTATCTAATTTATGCCATCCAGGAGTACCTGTTACTTTTAAATAAGCATCTAGTTCATCCTGAGCCTTTTTCATTTCAGCCTTAGCCTTATCATAATTCTCTGTTGCAATATCTAATTCTTTTTTATTTTGATTATTGATAGCATCTGCTTTATTAAACTCATCAACTGCTTTTAAATATGCATTATAAGCTTCCTTCATAGAATTCAATTTATCATACAAACCATTAATGATTTCATCATCACTACTTACTACATCCAAAACTCCATTGGGATTTGCGCATAGCTTATCATATGCATCCATTACTTTTTGAATTTCAGCTATTCTAACCTTCATTAAAGCCTCTTCATTCTCTAATTGTTTAATAGATGCATCTAATTTAGAAATAGCTTCCTTAAATGATTGAATATCCTTTTGATAACTATCTATTACAGATTTTTTACTAACAATATCTTGTTTTAATGTATTAACCGAACTCTGCTTTTGGATAGCACTATCATATGCATTCTGTGCATTTGCTAAATCCTTTTCCTTTGTAGAAACATTATTTTTATCTGTTTCTAAATCCTTATTTAATTCAGAAAGTTTTGCATTTAAACGATCCAAACTATTCTTACTAGAATCATACAAGCCCTTTTTACTAGATTCATCCGATTTAGTTGTTTTTAAAACATTTGTCTTTTCATCCAAATTCTTTTTGGCAACCTCTAGATTTGACTGAGCCAACTCTACACCCTTATTTGATTCGGCCAAAACTTTTTTCTTTGAATCTAAATTTGACTTTGCATCATTCACCAATGCCGTTTTATCTACAACATTTTGATCAGCAATCATTTTCTCTTTTTGAGCAGCTGATAAAACCTTTTGAGCATTTACCAAATCATTTGTTTCTGCATTTTTTTTAGATGCCTTTAAAGAATTGATTTCATTTAATAAACCTGATGCAGCACTGTCTTTCATCAATTGATCAAGACGAGCCTGTTTTGTATCTACCTTAGATTGAGCGGCCGTAACTGCATTTTGTGCTGAAGTTGCTTGATCAGTTGCAGTTTGAACATTTGTTTGTGCACTTGATTGAGTTGCTTGTTTAGTTGCGAACAAAGCCTTTTGTTTTTCTAAATCCGCTTTCAAACCATCTAATTTAGTTTGATTCTCACTTAAAACACTATCTGCATTCATAAGCTTGTTATAGTATTCATTGAACTTGGCTTCAAACTCATCGATCGTCATTGTATTTGCAATCGTTATGTAAGAAGAGTGTTGAACAAAATCAAACACTTGTCCTGCATTGCATTCCCATCCATCTGGTGCTGTATCTTTTGAATAAATATAAGCTGTACCTGTAGTTGTATAGTCCTTATTGATAATATTAGTGTAATGGCCTACCTGAGGATATTTTTGATTTAAAGCCTGTTGAACTTCTTTATATTTAGCTGCATCATTGTACAAATCATCTTCTGTCCAACCTTTGGCAGTAATATAATCATATACTTGTTTTTCTTCTGTATACCAACCGTTAAATAACAATTCATCATTACTTTTATAAGTAGCAGCCGCTATGTTTTCTCCAACACGATAAAGTTGAGAATGTCCAAATATTTTCCCATTGGCTGTCGCATTAAGTTGTACCTGTGAAATCGCAAATAATGTTGGATTGACCGTTAAATCACTTAATCCCGGTACATTTGCATCCGTTGTTCTTAATTTATTTCCATAGCGAACCATACTTAAAGCGCGCTTGAAATTTTCTAAACTCGTCGCATCATTTTCTGCACCAATATTCGTATATCCACCATTTAAAGTACTCTGTTCCTCTAAGATTTTTAATGCATCTGTGTATCCATAAGCTTCAAAGAATCCTTTAGAACCTTGGGCAATCTTAGCCTGTGCCTGCTCTTTATCTGTTCTTAATTGATCTACAAGTTTTTGTTGATTTGTCACTGCATCTTGAGCTTCATTAACCTTTTTTTGTTGAGCGGTTACTTCTTTCTTAGCACTTTCTAAAGCCTTTTTTGCATTTTCTAAAGCTGTATCCTTATTTGTTTTATCTTGTTTTGCAGATTCAAGTTCTTTTTTTGCACTCTCCAATTCTTGTTGAGCAACACTAATATTTTTATCTAAGCCATCCAATTCTTTTTGTTTAGAATCAATTTGTGATTGTAAAAATAGAATATTTGTATTCACTTGATTTAAATTGGTTTGAGCCTTATTTACTGCATTTTCTTTAGCACTCTGATCATCAGTAGCACTCTTTAAATTATTTTGAGCCGTAACCAAATCCTTTTCAGCCTGAACTACATCTGCTTCATATTGGGCTTTTAAAGTAGGATCACTCGCACTATCATAAATAGCCTTCTTTTCATTATAATTTGAAGTTGCACTATCTAAATCCTTTTGAGCCTGTAAAGTTACACTCTGTGCTTTTTCATAAGCTGCTTTGGCATTCTCATAACTCTTTGTAGCATCAACAATACTTGCTTCAACACTAGCCTTTTGTGCACTTAAATCATCCACCGTCTTTTGTGCATCAGCCAAATCTTTTTGTGCTTTTTCTAAAGCTAACTTTTTAGCTTCCACATCCTTTGACAAAGCTTCTTCACTACTACCATTCAATAAAGCATCATACTCTTTTTGCGCCTTATCCAATTGAGTTTGTGCTTCAATTAATTTGTTAGAAGCATCATCCAATTTAGATGACAATTCCTTTTTCTTATCATTTGCCAAAGTTAATTCTTTCTGATTTGCCTCTAAATTTGAAATTTGTTGTTCTAAAGCCTTTAAAATTTCATTTTGAGTTTCAAGTGAAACTATATCATAATCATTCTTTTTCGATAATTGATACGCATTTAAAACATCATACGTCGAAGTTTTATAATTTTCATACTTCGATCTTGCATCACTCTCAACCTTTTTAGCTTCTTCTGCTTTTTTAGAAGCATCCAAAAGCTGTTCTTCTAATAATTCTTTTTTTGTTTTCTTTGCATTTGTATTCTCAAAAACTAAATGATTTTCTGTAGAATCCATTGCTGTACCTTTTGCGAAAACATTCAACTGACCAGCTTGAGTTATAACCATACTGGCAGCCGCAAATCCCGTTAATAATTTTGATTTACTCTTCATAGTACCCTCCAAAACTATATATATAACCTAATTATAGCACTTAGATAAAATTACAAATTAACTTTTGGTACAAAATAAAAGGATTAGAAAATATCTAACCCTTATTAAAATATAACATTTAGTTGAAAATCAAAATCCGTGTGGTAACACAAATTTCAATTGAGAAGAGTACACCAGAACTACGTGTCAGTTGTGGTAGTTCATTTTCATTTACATACTAAAGGCTCTCAAAGAATTTCTGCCTCATTTAACCTCTCCAACAACCATCACTACCAACATAGTAATTGCCAATCCATATATTTGTAGCCATTGCTCCATCACTTTTCAAATAATAATTACCTACCCAAGCATTTTTAACCATAGCTCCAGAACCATTAAAATAATACCAGTTTCCATTGATAACTTGCCATCCTGTAAGCATATAGCCACCATTATCAAAATAATAGACATTATTATTTATCACATCAAATTTATTCTTTGGATAACTACCATCTCCATAACGATACCACCAACGACCATTATAGATCCAACGATCTTGTTGCCAAACACCATTTGAATCCACATAATAAGTGCCTACCCATTTACTTTTAGCCATCTTACCATCTTTTTCAAGAAAATAGTTTCCTGACCAAGAATTTTTTACCATTACACCAGAACCATTGAACAAATACCAATCGGATTTAATTTGTCTCCAAGCCGTAACCATATAGCCATTACCATCAAAATAATACGTTTGACCATTGATATCTTCAAAATCATTCTTTGTATAGGATCCATCCGAATGTCTATACCACCACTTTCCATTATAAATCCATTTGGCTGGTGTATATAATCCATTTGAATCTACATAACGATCATCAATCCATTGGTTTTTAACCATAGCTCCATCCGAACCTACATAATAGTTACCAATCCATTTATTTGATTGCATAACACCATTTGAATCAAAATAATAATACTTCGATTGAATCAACTTCCAACCTGTCACATACGAATTGTTTTCATACCAATACCAATTGCCATTTTCATCTTGAACCCATTTACTCTCTTTTTTAACAGAGTTTAAAGGAGTCACTGCACTTTCACTGATATAAGCATAATACAAGTCAAAATCATAGGCTCCATTATCCTGTGTAACACTAGTACGATTTGAATTCAATGTAGCATCCGATTGTACTTTATAATACCCATCTTGTTTAGCTAATAAAACAATTGGATATGCCCCAACATTTTTAGAACTAAATAATAAATTTGAACCCGGATTTGTATAATAAGAAACACTACCATTTGCCATACCAATAGAATAAGCATTTACTTCATTGATACCCAAACCATTTTGTACTTCCCAACAAAGACTAGCAATTTTTTCACCCCAATATGGATCTGAGGCATATTTAACATTGATACCACTCTCTTTATCCCCTAAATGAGAACCGTAATAACGTCCAATATAATCTTTTGGATCACAATAACTTTCTGAAATAAATACCTTCGCATGATATTGAATACAATCATCTACACTTGAATAGCCATTGGCACCATAATAAGGATTATTGTCAGCTGCACCATGACCAAATAAATTATTTTTATCCATCGCAATCTGGCTTTGGCCCCAACCACTCTCAAGTACGGCATTACTATACATCATCAAAGCATTTACACCATACTTATTCTGATTTGAAACTAAAGAAGAACCCGCATTCAACAATTTACCACTCGATACTTGACTTGAAGTATATTGATCAAATTGAGCTGCCGTAATACTTGTCTTTGTACGAGCCGGCAAATATTGAAAATAATTATAATAAGGTGCATTCGAATTTACTGCATTTGTATATACACCATTTTTATAATCTTGAATCATTGTTTTAAAGTCTGCATAAAAATAATGACCATCATAACTATAATATGTCGCATTATCACTTAATGAAGCCGGTTTATTACCTACATAGGTTTTAGAATAATAATTTGAAGATTGTGAAATTAAATTCGCCACATAATGATATAAAGAACCACCATTTGTCTTATAACAACTAATTGTATTGGCATTTGCATAATCGACAATTTGAACTTCACTAGCATCCACCAAACCAGTAACACCAGCTGCCTTAAATTTTACTTTCCCATTCACCATACCAAGATATGCACCATCACTCATCGTATACCCATTGATATAGCCTTGTTCACCATTTGTACAATTCGTATAGGTTGTGATTTCATTAGCCGAAGCCTTAGTTCTAAAGTTAACAACCCCATACGTAACATCTTTAGTTTCTTCAGCAAGCATGACAGTTGAAACCATAGAAGAAGCTAGTTCTTCCTCTAATTCTTCAGGATCATATTGAATCAAATTTCCATTTTCATCAAACCCAACAAAACTATTATTATTTGTTTCATCTGTACCTGCACTTGTCGCATATATAGATTGTGTACAAAAGCCCAAAACTACTACAAACGTAAATAAACATGTAATTAATCTTTTCATTTCTAGTCTCCAATCAATACTTAATATAACATACATGGAAACAAAAAAGATAGCCAAAAATTTACTCCTGGTATATTGTTAAAATCGAAAGATAACTTTTGAAAAGTTACTATGAAGTTGATATATATAGGAGATTTCATATCAACGCAGCACAAACGCTTATTTTTAAGCGTTTAGATTATAACCATGAGCTATCGAAAAAGTTAAATAGTCCAGGTGCTTTTTTTGTTGATTTTAAATATAAATTTGACGTCCGTGCAAAGTTTTGATAATATAAACAAACATGTAGTAGTTACGCATGAAAAATAAAATGGCTTAAATAAAAGAAACCGGAAACTCTATTAAAAAATTTCCGGTTTTTTTATGGGCTCAGATGGCAATATTAAAAACATCGACAGATTAACGTTTCTTTCGTCTTAGATTTGATTTGATTTGTTTGATGATTTCTGTATCTTTCATGATCAGTTGAACTTTACTGATACATTCAACTGGGAAGGCTTTAAATTCTTTTTTCGCAACTCGCATTTCGTTTGTAGATATACTTCCGTATACTTTTGCCAGTGCCAATGCCAGATTATTTAAAATGACAATATTGTTGATAGATGTCTTGTTTGTAAAATGTATATCATCTTCATTTAGGTAAGTATCTTTTTCTTTGTGGAAACTGTTTTCTATTTCCCATCTTCTTTCTATAGCTTCCGCAATTAATTCAGTATCTTTTGTATTTGATATAAAGTACATGGTGATTGCTTTTTTTCGTGTATGGGATACCATTTCTACAAATGTCTTCATTCCTGTAAATCCACAATCATCATAATTAGATGGCAGACTAATAAATCTAAAATTTCTTTTTTCAGTATCTAATGTAGTTATTTTCTTTTTTTGATTCAGTTCATATTTTTTGAACTTTTCCTGAATTTCTTCTCGCAAACCTGACTGATTATCTTTTACTGGTGCAACATAGATGCCTTTTTTTGACGCAATGATATTACATGTTTCTCTTTGTGTATGCAGTGCATCAAAAGTAATAACTGTCTTTTTCAAATCCATCAGTCTTAGAATTTCCTGTGCAACTGGAATCTCATTCGTTTTTGTTTCAACCGGCTTGGAATGGATACAAAGACAGTCTGAGTTACTGTATACATTCAATACATTGATATTTCTTTGAGGATTCTTTGTATCTTCACTTCTTCCACTGCCACGTGCTTCTTTTCCATCAACGGATTGATGACAATACATCGTGCCTTGAGCACATTTTCTTAGTTCCTGAAGGAATTCGTAGATACGTCCAATCGTAATTTCTTCAAATTCAACTGGATCAATACTCATCAAAGTTCTTCGGATCGTGTCATGAGATGGAATCTGTCCATCTTTGATCAATCCGTATTCTTCATATCTACTTTTGTATACGAGTATATGATCATAAATCCCTAAACAAGTTGTTTTACCCTCATAAATAATACTTAAAAAGCATAGTAAAAGGATATCGGAAAGATTGTACTGGATCTTTCCTGGTTGTCTAAAATCTTTTAAATCATCAAAAAGATGTAAGAAACCAATGGAGTTCATAACTTCCATATGATCATCAAAATCAATATCGATTTCCTTGAATGTTTCATTTAATACGGCAACCAGATTAAAAATTTTATTATTCATAACGAAGTCCATTCCTTTCAATGATGTCAACAACCTCTTCAGGTATAGTCGGATAATAGATATGATCCGAAGAAATATCCACAACCGCAAGCTTTAGAATCTGTGAAAGCACAGTTATTTCCTGTGTATCAAAGTAGCTTTCCATTAATCTCGCAATCTTATTAGATATAGTCTTTATGCGTGTAGCAGAAATAGAATCTCTGTATTTGCATAAAGACTCTTTATTTTTGTAAGTAAGGAAACAGGAAGATAAGAAGATATCTTCGCAGCTTCCAAAAATATACTGAACAACACCAAGATATACGGTATCATCTGTAGCTCTAAATGAACTGCGAATTAAATCACGTTTGAAGCTAGAAATAATGAAGTGACTCAATCCATATTCGACATAGACAGGATGCTTAGAAACGACAGACTTAGGAATAAAGCCATCAGGAGTAATCTTTCCAAGATAAGTTTGTACACTTTTGGGTTTACCTCCAGGTACATATTTAGATGTACATGAATAAAGCCCATAGCCTTGTTTCGTTTTTTTGATTGTATGCCCAGGAGAACGGAACTTTTCGACCCAGTCAGGGTAAGTAACATATCTTTTCATAATAATAGTGTACACCTATACACTATTAAAGTACAGAAAAAAATAAATAATCTTAAATCACGAAAATTTGAAGATTATTTCATGCGTAATCACTAACAAACATGTTTTTTGTTGACAATAAACAAAATGTCATTTAAAATACAAATGTAAATTGACCTAGGGTCGGAAGAAAGGTTACATCATATTGGTGTAGCCTTTTTCTTTACTCAAGTATTTAATCATAGTTGTAAATCGCTTTTTGTTTGTGCTATCACGAAGAGCTTTTGTTTTTGGGTTGTAAAAGCGTATTAATATTTCTAAACTGTTGCAATGCATTACACAATTACGAACTGCAATTAAAGTAAAGAATTTCGAAATGAAATCCGGTGTTTTATCTACACCAAAATCAATTCCAACTTTTTTACAATCCTTAAATATTTTATCTTGCTCTTTATATTCTAAGCCGCAATAAACTGTCAGAGTTTGGCCCAAAGACATTCTGTCAAAGAAACAATACACATCATGATAGTTATTGATATTAGCTTTTATTTCATCAATGTGTCTATTCATGTGATTGATACGCTCTTCGTTATAATGATTGTTATTAGGTATTCTCGTTCGAACTGCATCTAAAAAGCTTAAAATGTCGCTTTTTGATTCCAATGTATATGAAGTTAGTATCCTATAAGAAAATATTGATTTAAATATTGTTTCAAAGAAAATGATATTTTTTGAAATGATTGGATAATTTTTACGCTCATTTTTGTATAATTCATAATATTTACTAAATTCTATATTGTTTTCATATACATGATGTCCATTTTCTTTGATGACCTCTTTTTTATTCGAGAGTTTAGCAAAGTGATGCTTAAACGGAGTGATGATATTGATATAGTTATATTTAAACAATATGTCTTTAGCACTCTTTTCGTCGATGACATTAAAGCAAACTCTCTTGTTTTCTTTTAAGTATTGGATTTGCTCATCTAAAGTTTTGGCCGGTTTATATGTTGCCATTGTTTATCCCTCCTCTTTTCTACTCATGCAAGTCATCCTCACTTGAGTTATCTTTAATTAGTGTTTCAAATAAATCATAGAAATCAATATCTTTAACTGCACCATATCTTCCTAAAAAGTAGTGTTTCAAATAATCATCAGCTTTTCTCACTCCATTAGATCCAGACGTTTTAAAATCTGACAACGAATAATGAGCACTTAAATGTGTTTCATCATCTCTTTCAACAAACTTAATTTCATCTCTTCTTACTATATTTGCATTTAAGAAAATAGGATTATGCGTATTGAAAATTAATTGTGCATTTTTCTTATTGATATCATCATGAAAAATATTTATGATATTCATTAAACCCATTGGATGTATATTCGCATCAAATTCATCCATAACTAGAACGGATCCTTCTACTAAAGCCTTTAAAATTAAAGGAAATATATTAATAAATCTAACAGTTCCATAAGATTCAAAGTGTTTTGCAGGAATTGCAACTCCATTATCTTTAAAAATTGAACATAGTTGAGGTTCTCTACCATCTTCAGGAACAACATATCCTAATGCATTTGAATTAATACCAAATAATTTTGCAGCATCATTTGTAGTACGATTTATAAAAATTTTCCCACCTTCAGTATTATCTAATTTACTTTTTATTTCTGCAGCATCCGCTCTATAAATAACAATGAATTTTTCTTCAAACCATTCTAAAATAAAAGAAACTATTTTAGAACTAAACATCATTTTAAATCCATTTGTTAGAAACAATTCAGTTTCATTTAAATTATTTCTTGCTATTGCTTTAGCACTATCTTCATTTTCCCTAAACTCAGTGATTAAATATTTCTCAATACTTTTAAGATTAAAAAACTCAATCCGATCCGTTCTTTCATATATAGTTTTATCGTTAATTCGTAAACTTTCAAACTCTATTTTTCTTTGATAATTTCTATCTAGAAATAATCCTAAATCTATCTTTAATTCATATTCAACTAACAATTCACCTTCAACAAAACGAATATAAAATTTCGTTGGTTTAGGATATCTATTTAAGTTATTAGGAATTAATTCTAATTTACCTTCTGATATATTAGGTGATCTTAATTCATCAGAATTTCTAATATTTCCTTTTAGGACAATCTCTTTAAAAACATCCATAGCAGAAATAATATTCGTTTTCCCAGAAGCATTAGGACCATATATAATGGCTGAACATAGTCCTTTATATGTTTTATTACCAATCTTATGCTCTAAAATACTATATTCCAAATCTTTTTGTTTAGGAGCTGGTGTCATTGAAAAATCCATTTCATCTAAAAATGACTTAAAATTTTCTGCTTTAAATTGTAATAGCATATTCATTTACCTCATTTTGCATTATTTTTTTAAAATAAATTATTATACACTCATATTATACCAATTTAATCAAATAAAAAGCACGGTTTTGCGATATTTTTACAAAATGTAATAAATTATTTGTTTATCACTTTATTGACCACTCTAACTAAATCATTATTTAAAAATTATGTATAAACACTCTCCGTTATTGACATTACTCTTTTATATATCCTACTATTTGTTTTATAATAGCAAGATTAATATATGCTTTCATCATTAAACTTACAAACACATGTTTACAACGATATATTTTAGATTAAGCAAAAAGATGCATAGAAACAAAAAAGATAGCCAAAAATTTTGACTATCTCCAACATCCATCACTACCTACATAGTAACTTCCAATCCATTGATTTTTTGCCATGGTACCATCACCAAGTAAATAATAATTTCCAATCCAACGATTCTTTACCATAGCACCAGATGCATCAAAGAAATAATAAGTATCATTCAAGCTTTTCCATCCAGTTACCATATAGCCATCTTGATCAAAATAATATGTTTGACCATTTATGACTTCAAAATCATTTTTAGTATAGGATCCATCACCATGTCTATACCACCATTTACCATTATGAATCCAACGATCTTGTTGCCACAATCCATTTGAATCTACATAATAATTTCCAATCCAAGTATTAATAGCCATGGTTCCATCATTTTGTAAGTAATAATTACCTACCCAGCTATTTTTTACCATTGCCCCAGAACCATTGAAATAATACCATTTTCCCTGAATCACTTGCCATCCTGTAAGCATGTATCCATCCAAATTAAAGTAATATACATTATTGTTTATCACATCAAATTTATTCTTTGGATAACTACCATCTCCATAACGATACCACCAACAACCATTATAGATCCAACGATCTGGTTGTACTATTCCATTTTTATCAAAATAAGTAGTACCAACCCATTTACTTTTGGCCATCTTACCATCTTTTTCAAGATAATAATTACCCGACCATTGATCTTTTACCATAGCCCCAGAATTATTGAATAAATACCAATCGGATTTGATTTGAATCCAACCCGTAACCATATATCCATCATAATCAAAATAATAGGTTTGACCATTGATATCTTCAAAATCATTTTTAGTATACGATCCATCCTGGTGACGATACCACCATTTGCCGCCATTATTGATCCAATGATCCGGTGACCATAATCCATTCGCATCTACATAGCGATCACCAATCCATTGGTTTGTGAGCATCTTACCATCTTCATCAACATAATAGTTTCCAATCCATTGACTTGTGAGTTTCGTACCATCATTAGAATAGTAATACCAGCCCTCTTTTTCTTGAACCCAGCCAAGTTTTCGTGAAGAATCAAAAGTCACATCAATATCAACACGACCTGCAATACCATCTACATAACCACTACTAGTTCCTTGCCACATACTATAAGGTTTCATGTAGGTACATTCCGTATTATATTGTGCCACCCATTTCATCACAGAATCAAAATAAGGATCTGTTAAATAATTGGTAAACCAATTTAAGTTAGCATAAACCCCACAGTTATAACCTGCATTTTGAATTGTAGTTACATACGTTTTAGCAATTTGAGCAATCGTTGATTTACTCACACTTGACATGACACTATAATCTTCTAAATCATAAAAGACAGGATAAGAAGGATTTAAACCATTTAGTAATCTTAAAGTATGCGCTGCCTCTTCCTTAGCATCTTCTACCGTTTGTGCATACGAATATAAATATATTCCATATGGCATATCCACACGTTTACATTCGTTTACGTTTCTTACAAATTTTTTATCATCATATTTTGCATAATCACCCGCAAAACCACAACGAAGAATCGCAAACTCAACATCTGTCTTTTTTACTTTATCCCAATCAATATCCCCCTGCCATTCACTGACATCAATACCTTTTGAGATTGCATTGGGAATAGGATCACCTACCCCATTATAAATCACACCATTTTCTTTGACCCAAGCCAAAGAATCATTTTGTGCACAAATCATTTCTTCTTCTGAAACAATAGGTTCTCCATTTTCATATCGCCAACTATTTGCCGTATACTCCTCTTCATTGGCATATACAGTTATAGATGATGAAAACATTAGAATAGATAAACAAATTGCCACTAACCTTTTCATGTAACCCCTCCTAGAAAGCGAAGAATGGACCTCCATTCTGTAAATCTCCATAATCACTAGATTGTTGATTCCAAATGGAATCAATTGAATAATATCCATTTTTATATGGATCCAATGGATCATATACATATACATATCCATTGTTGTAGCCAGCTAATAATATAACATGCGTAATACCATATCCATAGACAAAGTCACCTTTTCCTACGGCTGCCGCCACTAATTTTCCACCCTTTAAACAACCAATCAACTGACTATATGACAAGTTATTTTGGTAAGAAAGTCCATAATTATCTTGAACAACTTTATACGAATCTGAAGTTGAACCAAAATAAGTAGGCGTATTCATATATCCAGCACTATATAATTGTCGAGCAATATCGACTGGCGTATAGTTTGTACCTTTATAATAATTTATAATCATTGCCGCTGTAGAAGGAAGACAACCAGAACTTCCAATTGTTGAATATCCAATTGAAGTATTCCTCCATCTATAATCGACTTGAGATAGATATGGAATATTTGAAATATCACTACGATAAATATATCCACTTCCATCAATATATAATGTTTTACTTCCTAAAGTAATCGTTCTATTCGCTGCCATTAAACCAACAGAACCACCATTTGAATCATTCTCTACATAGAAATAGAAAGAGTTACTATCCAGAATCACAAGCCCCGTTTTTCTAGCTCCATCTTTTCCTAAATAATACCAACCTGAACCATTTAGTAATAACCAATCTTGTTTCATAGTACCATCACTTAAGAAATAGTACATTCCACTACCTACTTGTTGCCAGCCACTACAAGCCATTTCAAAAGTATTTGAATCAAAATAATACCAAATACTATTTATAAATTTCCAACCCGAAATTTTCTGACCATTTGTATCAAGCCAATACGTATGTTCATTCTCCATGTACCAACCTGTAATCAATTTTCCAATTTCATCAAAATGATATGTTTTATCTTCAAGAATCTGCGTTCCCACTAATGCATATCCATTCGAATCTACATAATAAGAACCACTCCTAATTTTGATCCAACCATCTTTTTCATATTCCAAAGTTCTTTGATTCACAAAACGCGTACCCAAAGAATCTTGTTCCATCACATAAAGCTCTTTTGACTTATCCCAAGCACCATCTTGACCAACATATCGATCATTGATCCATTGACTTATAGCCATCTTTCCATCAAAATCTAAATAATAATCACCAACCCAAGTGTTTGTGACCATACATCCAGATGCATTAAAATAATACCAATTCGATTCAATAGATTTCCATCCAGTAACCATATAACCAGACTTATCAAAATAATATGTAGAACCATTAATGACATCAAATTTAGAAGCAGGATAACTACCATCCCCATAACGATACCACCATCGACCATTACTAATCCAACGATTTGGTACCCATTTGCCACTTGCATCTACATAATCATTTCCAATCCATTCATTTGTCGCAATATATCCATTTTCTTTTACATAATAATTACCAACCCATCGATTTGTAACCATAATGCCATTCGAACCTAAATAATAATTACCAACCCAAGTGTTTGTTAACATACAACCAGATGCATTAAAGCAATACCAATTGGAATCAATCTCTTGCCAACCAATAACCATATTTCCATCTACATCAAAATAATATGTAGAACCACTTATCTTTTCAAATTTGTTTGTAGCATACGTGCCATCTGTATAGCGATAATGCCATTTATTATTTTTCTTTACCCACTTAGATGGAGACCACAAACCATTTTCATCCACATAATAACTACCAATCCAAGTATCTGTAGCCATCTTTCCATCCAATCCTAAGTAATAATTTCCTACCCAAATATTTGTTACCATACATCCAGATGCATTAAAATAATACCAATTCGATTCAATAGAATACCATCCAGTAACCATATAACCAGCATCATCAAAATAATATGTAGAACCATTAATCACTTCAAATTTAGAACAAGGATAACTGCCATCTCCATAACGATACCACCATCGACCATTATAAATCCAACCATTCTGTTGTCGTAAGCCACTCGCATCTACATAAACATTATCAATCCATGTATTTATGGCCATCTTTCCATCCGATCCTAAATAGCCATCTTTCCATCCGATCCTAAATAATAGTTACCAACCCAAGTGTTTGTTGCCATGCAGCCAGATGCATTGAAGTAGTACCAATTCGATTCAATAGTACTCCAACCTGTTACCATATACCCATCTGCATCAAAATAATATGTAGATCCATTTATAACTTCGAACTTATTTTGAGCATACGTACCATCACCATAGCGATACGACCCTTTACCATTATTGACCCAACGATTCTGTTGCCACAAACCATCACCATCTACATAACGATCCTGGATCCATTGATTTTTAGCCATTCTACCATCTAAACCAACATAATGATTATCAATCCATTGATCACATTGAAGTATTCCTGATTCATTAAAATAATACATTTCTTGATCAATTTCTTGCCAACCAAGCGCAAATGTACCATCTTCCTTTGTATACATATCATGTGTTTCATTCCAACCCAATGTTGTTTCTGTCTGTTCTTCTACAGGTTCTTGTACTTCTGTTTCATCAGCCAATATAGGCATACCTGCAGACAAAATCATAAACATTGGAATCAATGCCAATTTTTTAAAACTCATTTTTATCTACCCCTTATTTATTAAACTCATCCATGATCATTTCAACCTTACGCTCTACAGTATCCCATGTAAAATTCTCACACAATCTTTGATAAGACAATTTTGTAGCCTGAATTCGACCCTCTTTATCATTGATTGCTTCTTCTAAGGCAGGAAGCAATAATTCCTCAGAATTATTATCAATAATCGTTCCATAATCTTTATTAATGACAAGTTCTTTAGAACCACCACGGGCCGTTGTGACAATATAACACTCACAAGCAGCCGCTTCTAATACTGAGGTTGAAAAACCTTCCGAAAAAGAAGGAAGACAGAAAATATCTGAATCATCTAATAAAGCAACAATATGATTAAAATCAATACGACCTAAAGGAATAATATGATCATTCTTTCTTTGATCAATATACGCTTCTAAATCCCCTTCACCTGCAATAAACAAGTATACGTCATCTCTTTTTTTATTGATTTCTGACATTACATTCAATAATTGAGGAATTCCTTTTTCAGGTAATAATCTTCCCGTAAATGTAATAACCGTTGCATCCTTCGAAATATTATATTTCTTACGATAATCTTCACATTTATTTTTTCTTAATTCATCCACCTCATGTACATCGATTGAATTATATAAAACTCCACTTGCCTCAATATGAAAATGTTTTAACCATTCATTGCAAGCTAATGAAACTCCATAGTAACGATCACAATGTCTTTTATCTAACATCGTCAATCCATGTTCATAAACAGAACCAAAGAAATCAAGTACTTTATTGTTGACAGATAAATGCGAAGTACCATGCTCAATCGTTATGCATGGAATGTGATTCTTCTGGGCAAATTTCATAGCCACTAAAGAATGACGATAAAAACGTGTATTCACAATCACTAAATCAAAATGTTCTTTTTCCAATATAGAAATAATCTTTTTATATTCACTATCCTTTTTTAAAAATGGATAACGCCCTTTTAGAAAAGGATAACAATTAAATCGATATACACGAGTATCATGCATGATTTCGAAATTAGGCATATCCCCAATTTTAGAAGTAACGACAACAGGCTCATTGCCTTTTTCAATGAGTTTTTTACATAAATTTAAAGTATATCTTTCGACACCACCCATATGTGGTAAATGCTGTGCAGAAAAAATACAAACTTTTTTATTCGCCATAAATCGGTTCCTCCCCCTCAAACTGAATGACTAACGGTGCATGGTTGACCCTTTTTTCCACTGGAGGAATCTGCATATAGTCACCATATACCTTCTTTAAAAATTCATCATTATTTGCAGGAATATACGCCTCAATCGATTCAAACGGAACCTTTTTAAGGGGCAATAAATCCGCCTTTTTAATTTTATCCTTTAAACAACCCGTATACTCATAAGACGTTACATATTCACAATCCACATCATTAAATGAAGTACTCACCTTTTTAAATTTCTTGTACAAAAATTTTGGAGTAATATGAAATAACTTCAAACCATAATGAGCAACCATACATCCAAAGTGTAAAATATGATATTTCAAACCTGTATAAGGAATATGAGGTGAGCCTGAACCTGAAAGAAATAATAGCTTTCCATATAATGTTGATTTTCTTAATAAACGCTTTTGATCCTCAACAGATTCAGGTACATTATCAAAAGGAAAAATATCCATAAAAATACGACAATTGCATTTTAAATCTTTAGTCATTTCACTAATAAAAACCGTATTTTTACGTTGCACATGCGTAACTGTACAAGCATAACGAGAATCAATCTCTGGCGTTAATAATTCATAGTGCTCCCCTAACTCTTTATCGAAAATTTCCATTAATCTATCATAATCTTTACGAAGCATTCCTACATCAATATCATCATCCCAAGGAATAAAACCTTGGTGACGAACTGCACCTATGGCTGTACCGTAAATCAAAAAACAAGGAAGATCCTGTTTTTCACAAACATCTAGTACATCTTTCAACATCTGTGTTTGTACACCTTGTAATTTTTTTAATACTACAGGATCATATTGTTTAAATAATACATTACTCACTTTTCTCACCCTAATCTTTTCTTAAAACCAATACCAAACCAAGCATAAACATCACTGTTATCGAAGCAATACCTATCAAATAATCCAAACTCGCACCAAAAATACCATAATTCAACGTTAAAGTTTTAACCATTACTTGCGCAAGCACCATTGCCACTACATAGATATAGATCATAAATTTTTGTCTTCGAATTACCGTAAAAATATAAGATAGAATCGAATTCATACTTGTAAAACATCCTGCAACAATCAAAACCAAGAAAGATGATTTAACACTATGTAGATCTACACCATATACAAGTTCTAACAATGGAATGCCTAAGAAATAACATCCTGCGAAAACAACCAATGTCAATAAGACATCAAATATCATTAATTTGACAACGGTATTAATAAATTTGTCTTTCGTTGAATTGAGCCATGTGTTCGCGATAGATGTATATAGTGGCACAAAAATAAACATACAAAATAAATTAATAATATATGAAGGCATAAATATAATATTATAATAAGTCTGTACACTTGAATCAAAATTCAATTCAATCGCATTTTTAGGGACATTTACAATAAATGTTGTTAAAAAAGAACTAATAAACAATGGAAAACAATTCTTAATCAATTGAATAATCTTATCCATATGGAACTCAATTTTAATTTGACTGATTCTTTTGATTAATTGTAAATCAAAGAAAGTAAGTTCCAATGCCGAATATATCATAGCCAAAACAATCGCAACAATTAGATTCTTAAAACATAATAAAGAAAACAAGATAACCAAATTGTATCCTAAGATTCGAATGATATAAGACATACCGGATAAGAATAGTTTATCGACTTGTTGAAAACGTGCAGAAAAGAGATCTGCGAAAACATCACAAATCAAAAATAGACAATATAAAAAAGTAACTAACATCTTATATGTATTAAAGTGTAAGAAAACAGAATAAATCAAACATCCAACCATCATAATAATGGTCATAAATAATTTTAAAGAAAGATAATCTGAAAACTTAAATTCTTCATTAATATCTGATACTTGAAATTGTCTTGTACCAAACCATCCAATACTTAACATCAACTGACCTACACTATAAGAAATTGAAAAAACACCCGCCTCATCAACACCTAAAATACGTGTCACATAAATCATCAATAAAAAGCTCGTTGCCGAACTACACATTGTACCCATTGTGTACCATAATGTGTTTTCCTTTAACGAAACTTTTTTATTTAATAAATACGCATATACATTATTCATTCGCCTTATCCTTTATCTCTTGTTTCAACATCGAAACTTCTTGTATCAATAAATTAATTTTATTCTTTTGCGAAGATACTATCACAGTTAATGACATTGTGATAAAAATTAAAATGACGATAAAGACGCCAATCACCATATTTGAAGTTGTTTGAAATCTTAATAAATTCACAAAAAATAAGAAGAAATCTGGCCAAAGTGCTAATACAACTAAAATAACAATCGCAATCCACCATAATAAAGAATATTTAACAGGAATCATATCTTTATGCAAAATACGCATAACGGTAAAAGCTAAAATACACGCAACAATAAAAATCGCAAATCTCAAATTGAATGGCATATACTAATCCCTCCAAATTCCAATATTAATAATCGACATTAAAACATTGATCATATAATATGCATTTTTCCAACTATGTATACTTGAAGTACCACCCTGTCTTTCATTCATCTTAACAGGTACTTCTGCTACTTTCATTCCATGTTTCAATACTCTTGTGGTTGAGATTGGCTCTGGATATTCTGTTGGATAATTCATAGAAAATTCTTTAATTAAAGATTTATCAATGGCACGAAAACCAGATGTTACATCATACAATTTAACTTTCGTAAAAAATTTGATAAATCCAGAAATCATACGAATTCCCATTTGACGTGCTTTTGTCGATTTAAATTCACTTGTAGAACCCTCGACAAAACGTGAACCAATTGTCATATTCGCATTGCCATTTTCAATCGGTGCAACTAGCGCATCTACAAATGTAATATCATGTTGACCATCTCCATCAAATTGAATCGCAATATCAAAACCATTCTCATAGGCATATTTATAACCTGTCTGTACGGCTCCACCAATACCTAAATTATGAATCAATTGAATATGTGGAATTTTATTTTCAGTTAAAATTTGTTCTGTTTTATCTTTAGAACCATCATTGATCACAATCGTACTCAATTGACGAGTATGCGTTTTATTGTATTCTAAAATTGTTTTATATGTATTTAAAACACTTTCCTCTTCATTATATGCAGGAATAATGATTAATACTTTTTCCTCCATTTTGTAACCCCCATCCATAAAAAAAGAATGTAATAACCGCTCTATATGTTATCACATTCTATTAAAATATTCTATCGTCCTATGACAATAAATAATATTGTACTAACTTCTGTAATATGAAAGAAAATGTTTCCAACTATCAAACTATTCTCAATTTTAGTGGAATCCTCTTTTAATACAAACAAGCCCCTTACGGCAATCATCAACAATGGAAGTATTGGTAAGAAATAGCGCCCCTGCACACCATATACCATATCCAAAAAAGTCGGTGTAAAGCTAGTTTGTAAAGCAATCAATACCATAAGGGCAACTCCTACAAATAAAACAACTAACCATAAATTATTAACCAAACTATATTTTTTATCATTTTCTGTACCCATACAAGATAAAGCAAGCATACATCCAAAGCCCATCAATTGAGTTGCAGGCATTGAGATTTCCACCCAACCTAAAGGAGATGAAATCATTTGTGAAATATAATCAGCTGTATAGTTTTGCACAGTACGCGACAATAGAATCAACTCATCTTTAACATGCGTGAACAGATATGAAATACTATACGTCATATATTCATTGGGTAAGCCTGGATTTGTTGGATGTAAATCCCAGAATCGTTTATTAAATAATGTTACACCCATAAAAGCAAAAGCACATATGCATAGAATACCCAAAATCGTTAATTCTTTGCCTCTTTTAATTCTAAATCGTTCTTTAGGAATCAACAAACCAAGCCCAAAAACTGGTAAATAAATAAATTTAATCGAAGCAATTACAGTTGCGCATAAAGCTAAAATAATAAAATCTTTTTTATTAATTTTTTCCTCGCGATGAATCAAATTCAATAAATATCCAATACTAAAGAAACAAATTCCAAACAAAATCGAATCATAATTATAAGAACATACTTGCTGCATTACCATTGGCAACAATGAAACAACTAATAAAATACGTTTTGCGAATGCCGGAGCCAATTGAATACCTTTTGAAATTATAAACGCATAGAATAATAACGCAAAGACTCTTCCTGTAAAAGCAACTTGAGTGCTATTTAAATGCATTAAACGAGCCAATGTCATTCCAAACGTTTGTGGCACATACGCAAAAGTAGCTAATTTTAATGGACCACGTGTTATCGTATCTCCTTTATATGATACCAACTGTTGCCCTTTTAATTCCTGATCTTCAATCGCATATGTAGATCTTGTTGGAGAATGCTCTCTTACAAAGTAAATCGAACCATCTTCATACAATATTACATTACCGTGTTCATCAAATGCTTTTTTATGTAATAAAACACTACTTTGAGAATATGCCGTTAAATAATGCGACCATTCATCTGGTACACTAAACTGTGGCAACACCAATGTATAAATAAGTCCTAAAATAAAAATCATTGAAAATGCAACTGTCGATATTTTTGATTCTAAACAGATAAAAATAAAAAACAAGAAAATGCTCAACACAAACAATAAAACTATGAACAAGTAAAAACTTTTGATTGCCGCACAATTACCACTTACTACATCATAAGCAATACTATAATTCGTTTGCACGTTGTTTATTGTACATTTATCGATTTCCGCAAATTGATCACGCTCATTTTGCACGATTCCAAATTTTATATTTGTTATACCATCTGAATAAAATTCAAAATGAACATTTGTCATATCCACCGGCTTTGTATCCATTCTTAAAATACACATTCCATTATTTAAATCTTTTTCTTTTATATCCCAAGAATAAATCATCTCATTATCTTTCTTAAGTAAGAAATGCAATATATTTTCTGATCCAGGATCTACATCATGCAGATGAACACCAACACCCGTTAAATATGGAGTTACATTCGTTAACGCCTGATTAACATAATTTCCTTCTAATTGAATCCATTTTTCTTTCTCAGAGTCAGGTTTTGAAGAATGAATCACATTATCGTTAGTCGCAAATGGAGAAACAAATGATTTATAAGTGACTATAGAAGATACCATAAAAAACATTAGAAATATCAATATGAAAACTATAAATTTCTTTTTACTTCGGATTCTATCCAATAATTTATTCATACAAACTACTCCTATTTCTAATTAAATTAAAATTCAATTTCTTGTAAATATCTCTTCAAAGCATCCTGCCAAGTAGGCAATGGTTTAAATCCATTTTCAACGAGTTTTGATTTATCTAAACGAGAATTAAAAGGACGAGCTGCCTTTGATAAACCATACTCCACTGTTGTGACTGGAAGTACTGTGTTTGTATAACCTGCCTGCTTAAAGATTTCACACGCAAAATCATACCAACTGATATATCCACCCTCATTTGTCGCATGATAGTAACCATATTTATCCGTTTCAATCATATCCACTAATAAACGAGCTAAATCATAAGTATAGGTTGGTGTACCAATTTGATCATTTACTACCTTTAATGTATCAAATTTCTTTCCAACATTTAACATCGTCTTAATGAAGTTATTTCCATTCTTTCCAAATACCCACGCAATACGAACAATGAAATACTTAGATAAAGTATTTGAAACAGCAAGTTCTCCACCAAGTTTTGTTTGTCCATAAACATTTAATGGCTTATAATCCTTACAATCTGGTTGCCAAGGCTCTGTTCCCTGACCATCAAATACATAATCTGTAGAAATATAGACCATCTTTGCATCTACTTCCTTACAAGCATCCGCAATATTTTGTGTACCATCCACATTAATAGCTTTTACCTTAGCTTGCTTATCTTCATCTTCTGCTAAATCCACTGCCGTCCATGCTGCACAATGTACAACAACATCTGGCTTTACAGACTGGATTGTATTCATTACAGCACTTTTGTTAGTGATATCTAATGATACATATTCAGCTGTTGTTACATACGTACCATCTTGAATTCCACTATAACTTTCAGCTAAGTCTGTACCTACACCAACATATCCTCTAGAAGCCAATTCATTCATGACATCATGACCTAATTGACCTGCAACACCTGTCACAAAAATCTTCATAGACTAACTTCCTTTCATCTAATAAGAAAAGCTAAAGATTATTCCTTAGCTCTTCCTTTTTCTACATACATCTTTTCAAAATAGTTTTGGTATTCACCACTAATGATGTTTTCCCACCATTCCTTGTTGTCTAAATACCATTGGATTGTCATTGGAATACCTGTATCAAATGTATATTTTGGTTTCCATCCAAGTTCTGTTTCTAACTTAGTTGGGTCAATCGCATAACGCATATCATGACCTTTACGATCTGTTACATACGTAATTAAGCTTTCTGGTTTGTTTAATGCGTGTAATACAGTCTTTACAACTTCTAAGTTCGTTCTTTCATTGTGACCACCCACATTATAAACTTCACCAACACGTCCCTTACGAACAATTAAATCGATTGCGACACAGTGATCATATACATGTAACCAGTCACGAACATTTTCTCCAGTTCCATATACTGGAATTGTTTCATCATTTAATGCACGAGAAATAATTAATGGAATTAATTTTTCTGGGAAATGATAAGGACCATAGTTATTTGAACAACGACTAATCGTTACCGGTAAACCATAAGTTCTGTGGTATGCCAACACAAATAAGTCTGCACTTGCCTTTGCACTTGAATAAGGACTTGAAGTATGTAAAGGTGTGTTTTCAGTAAAGAACAAATCAGGACGATCTAAAGGAAGATCCCCATATACTTCATCCGTAGATACTTGGTGATATCTTTGAATACCATACTTAACACAAGCATCTAATAAAGTAGTCGTTCCCATTACATTTGTCTTTACGAAGATTTCAGGATCTTCAATACTACGATCCACATGACTTTCAGCCGCAAAGTTTACTACTACATCAAACTTTTCTTTTTCAAACAAATCCATAATAAATTCACGATCTGCAATATCACCCTTGATAAACTTATAGTTAGGCTTATCCTCTACAGGCTTACAAGTCTCTAAGTTACCTGCATATGTTAATTTATCTAAGTTTACAATCATATCCTCAGGATATTTATTGACCATATAATGTACAAAGTTTCCACCAATGAAACCAGCACCACCCGTTACTAAAATTTTCATATTTTTCTATTCTCCTTCATATACAAATTGATTATTTGACTCTTCTAAAGTTGGACCTACCTGATCCTTTTCACTTAAGACAGGCTCAATACCATTTAATAATGAACCCCAATCTACATTACAAGTTGGATCATCATAACGCATTCCACCCTCAGACTCTTTGTTGTAGACATTATCGACTTTATATCTAAATTCAACATCATCCGTTAAAGTTAAAAATCCATGCGCAAATCCTTGTGGAATAAAGAATTGTCTATGATTCTCTTCACTAAGCTCTACACTGACCCATTGACCAAATGTAGGACTACCTTTGCGAATATCCACAGCCACATCAATTACTGTACCCTTTGTACAAGAAACCAATTTACTTTGTGCATAAGGCGGATTTTGCCAATGCAAACCACGAAGCGTACCCTTCTGTGCACTAAAAGACATATTGTCCTGTACAAAATCAACAGTAATACCCATCTTTTCATATTTAGGCTTTGAATACGTCTCTGTAAAATATCCTCTATGATCTCCAAATACATCTGTATCAATAATCAATACTCCAGGAATCTTTGTTTCAGTTACCTTCACTCTAATACCCCCATTACTTAATATACTTACGATCCATGATCTTCTTTAAATAAGCACCATACTGATTCTTCTTATAAATTTCATACGTAGAAGCCAATTCTTCATCACCAATCCATCCATTGTCATACGCAATCTCTTCAAGACAAGCAATTTTACGATGTTGATGTTCCTCAATTGTCTTTACAAAATTAGTGGCATCCACTAAAGATTCATGTGTACCCGTATCTAACCAAGTAAATCCATCACCAAGTAATGTTACATTCAATTCACCATTCTCTAAATAAATACGGTTCAAATCTGTAATTTCCAATTCTCCACGAGCACTTGGCTTTAAGTTTTTCGCATATTCAACCACTTTATTATCATAGAAATAAAGTCCTGTTACCGCATAATTTGACTTAGGACAAGCTGGCTTTTCCTCTAAACTAATAGCCTTACCCTGAGAATCAAATTCAACAACACCAAAACGTTCAGGATCTTCTACATAATAACCAAATACGGTAGCTCCGACTTCATTTTCAGCAGCCGCACGAAGGCGCTTCGTTAAACCATGACCATGGAAAATATTATCACCTAAAATCATCGCACAACTATCATTACCAATAAATTCTTCACCCAAGATAAAAGCTTGTGCTAAACCATCAGGACTAGGCTGAACTTTATAAGAAAGCTCAATTCCAAATTGATGACCATCCCCTAACAATTCTTGAAAACGAGGTGTATCATCCGGAGTTGAAATAATCAAGATTTCACGAATCCCTGCCTGCATTAAAATAGACATAGGATAATAAATCATTGGCTTGTCATAAATAGGAAGCAATTGCTTACTTGTAACCTTTGTCAAAGGATACAAACGAGTACCACTACCACCAGCTAAAATAATACCTTTCATGTTGAGTCCTCCATAATTAACATCATTATATCACAATAAAAGAATAAACCCTAACGTTACGTTAGGGTCAAGCACAATATACGCGAATTATAGATTCTTTAATCAAATTCCAATCTCTTAATTTCGCAGTTTCTACACCATTTGTATATAAAACATCACGCAATGCTTGATCTGAAACAATTCTTTCAATACAATGAACAGCCTTGTCAATATCTCCATTTGGATAAATCAAACAATTTTTTCCATCCTCTAAATATTCTTTATTGCCATCATTTAATAAGGCCACCACATAACCACCAGTGGCCATCATTTCAAGTGGTGGATAACTAAAGCTTTCAAAAACAGAAGTTTTTAACAAAATATCACAATCTGCATATACCTTTTGCACCTCTTCATAAGGTACTCTATGCAAGAATTTATCAACACGATACCAATCCTTCGGCTTGGCATTATAAGACATGTACCATATTTCATATTTGGAAGAATCCAATTTATTTGTAATCGTGAAAGCCTCATCCACATTTTTATACTTACTTGAAGAATCTCCCTCAATCAAAATTCGAATTTTTCCATTGAACTCTCGTTTATGATTTTTATACTGTTCAATATCAATTCCGTTATAAATCCACTTGGCATCTTTGTTAAATTCGGACTTCAACCATTCTTTACACCATTTGGAGACAGTAATGCAATCAAATGGATATGAATAAGTCACACTAGCTTCTACTTTACGAGGATCTTTAAAATCATAAAAATCAACCTCATACCCCTGCACCAAATACTTTTTATTTTCAATACAACGAACATCATCCAACATCTTAACCGTAGGCCACATTGTCGCTACACCACAATCAATTTTCGCATCCAACTTTTCATTTTTAAATGGCAAGACCGGAAATGAATGATTCATAAAAGTAAATTCTGTACAAGTATCATAGAAAGATAATAACATCACTTGATAACCTGCATCCTGTAAATAAGCTGCATGACGCAAAGCCACCATAACTCCACCTGATATTTCAAGTTTCGCAAAGCCCATACAAATAATTCGTTTACGATTCTCTTGTAGAATAGAAACAATGTTTGAACCTGTATATAAAGTAACACAATGCTTTAAACAATATGCATACGCATTACCAGCTAGAGTTTCTCTTAATTTCTTATTCTCAATCAAACAAGTTAATTTTTTCTTCCACTCAACTATATTAGAACAAAGTATTCCAGTTTTATGATCTTCTATCATCTCTTTAAAAGCACCTAGATTTGAAGCAATCGTACAAGTATTTACTAAACTAGCCTCTACCCATTTATTCTCTGATTTTGCTTCATTAAAAATAGTTGAAGTTAAAGGTGCTAAATTAATATCCATCTTCGAAATCAATACCGGAAGTTTTTTATAATCCATAAAAGGATGTACTTCAATCTTAGAAGCATACATCTTTAAATCTTGAGGTAAATCGATTTCTCCAACAAGATGCAAACGCACATGATCATATGCATTCAACACATCAATCAAGGCTGGCTTAATCATTTCAAAATCTTCATTGTGCGTAATACTACCACTAAAGTAACCAATATCCACAGTATCTTTTGATGTTTTCTTAATTTCTTGTGATAAAGTTACCATTTCAATAGAAGCCGTGTTTCGATTGATCCATACATTTGGATTGTATTTTTCAAGCTCCTTCTTTAAAGCCAAAGTTGTTGTGATACATCCATCACAAAGCTTTAATAACTTTTGATTCTTCATAACATCTAAATCATAACGAGCTTTTTGAGAAGCATCCATATTCTTAACATACGCAATCTGATCTGTATATTTTGTATCAATGACTAAATCATCCACATCATAAAGTACGGGTTTATTCCATGATTTAGCCAATTGAATAAATGCATCTAATTTTTCTGTATAAGGTGCTCTAAAAATAATGAAACAAGAATACATACGCACTTGTTTTAGATCTACATTCTCAAAGAAAACTTCATCACAAGTATAGCCATTCACTTTTAGCTGTTCCATTTGATGTGTTACACGATAACGAGGTGGATGTGGCAACAAATCTCTAGGACACCCATTTATAAACAAGACATCCTTAAATGCATCACTTTTAGGTCTTGATTCTCTTTTCTTATGAATATAATGCGAGGCATGTTTTGCTAAACCGGAAATCCCTTCTCGTTTTAATACCTCCATTGATTTATTCACTAACTCCAAAATAACACCTCCTACTTCTCACACACAAACAAGCCAGCTTGTTTTGTCACAATTATTTTACCATTACTCACCAACAATTCTTCAATATATTCTTTAAACTCAGATAATCTTGGCCCCAATATTTCATTTTGATTGCCATGACAAGACATAATATAATCAATCAAAGGCTTGGATTCTGTAATTTCTAATGAATCTTGATAATCCATTCTTTGAACATTCGTGAAATATTGTTTTAAAATACTTTCACCATTTTCTAAACCAAATACATCATACAAACTATGATTCGAAAGATTTATTCTAGAATCAAAGTTTTGTACAATATCCGTTATTTCTTTCATATGCCTACTACCATATGTACTACAATATAACACTCCATTTGATTTTAAAACTCGACTTATCTCTTTTAATCCCTGATTTAAATCATTCAAATAAAATAAGACGTGATTGGCAATGACGGAATCAAAATAAGCATCTTTAAAAGGTATCTTTTCAGCATCCGCCACAATACAGTTAAAGTCAGAACCCAATTTATTACGAACCTCTTCCACCATACCTTCACTAATATCCGATAAGAATATTTCTCGATTTCTTAAATCAATCTTATTCTCTTGCCACAACTTACCATTGCCACAACCAAGCTCTAATAAGCGATTCACCTTAGAAAAATCAATCTTCTCAAATAACCAATTAAACCATCCCTGCTTATTTGTAGAATACTTTTCATGCAAAGAAATACGATCATTTAAGTTCTTCGCATTCTTATATTGCTCAATAATGTTCGTTTCTTCATTCGACAATTGAACTAAAGATAAAATCATATTCCAAGAAAGATTTGAAGATTGACTCGCCCTTTTTAAAGCATCCTTTAAAGATTGTAGATGACTAATCTTATCCTCAATCAAATCAATCTGCAATTCAAAACTCTCCTTAAGATTGGTATTGTCCATAACCATTGGAAAGATTTCTTCAATACTAAAACCCAAATGTTTTAATGATAAAATCTTCTGTAACTTCAATAAATCCAAATCACTATATTGACGATATCCATTTTCCATAACAAAAGAGGGTTTTAATAACCCTATTTTGTCATAATATCGAATTGTTCTTTCACTCACATTCGCAAGACGTGCGAATTTACCTGTTTTATAATAATTCATATCTTATTTTTCGTTAATCTATATATCTTAGACTTCTTAATTTCACTTAATTCTTGATTTAATCTATGATTTGCATCAATTAAATTAATAATGTTATCAATGCAGTCTTCACCATAATAATACATGAAGAAATCAATTTCTAATAATCCACTTTCTTGATTTGGTACAGAAATTTTGGGCGTTTCTATAAAATAATAATCGTCATTGATCACAAAAAATGCATTTGTCTTAAAAACTGAAATCAAATTTCCATTCATTTTTATGCTATTTAATTTAAGGATTGATTTCTTTCCAAATTCAATGTTAACATCTTGATTCTCAACATTTGTTTCATAATGCATTTGTTTAGAATTAAACAAAGTATTCTTTTGACCATTCACTATAATATCTAAGAGATCCTTCTCTACTTCTTTATGCAAATCTAACAAATACATTCTTGATTTATTATAATAATCAGAAATTTTTTCATCCGATACATAATGTTGGAAGTTTTCTTCCATTGATAAATATAATGTTTTAAGCTCTTCCGTAATCCCATAACGCAAATAAATTTTCTCAATTTCTTCCTCATTGAGTTTAGAAAGTGCAATACTATGTAAAATAGCTCGATACATAATAAATGAGACTGGAATAGTGCAATCAAACACCCATTCATAATCTAAAATTGAATATGTATGATTCTGCGTTAGAATCACATTTTCTAAAATGACATCTATATCACAGAAACGAATACACTTCTGATCTAATAAAAGACTTTCATCCTGTTTGCCAAAAACATCCACAAATTCTTGATTTACTTTAAAATCAACAATATCTCCACACGTATTGATTTTATACAACAAATCCATTATTGCAATAATCTTATCTAATTGATCATGCTTCACATATCCATTGACAATGGATTCAAGATTCTCACCTTTGATAAAATCAAAAATTAATGTGTTATTCTCTAATTGTACTGGACAATAATGAAATAAATCATTATGCTTCGTTGTTTTATAAAATTGATGAATTCTTTCAAAATGAGAAATTCCGGAAGGATCTAATGCGATTTTTTCTACGCGATATGTATCCTGATCTTTTAAAATATTTGTACAGACTTTAAAATTATCTTTTCTTTCTGAAGAAATCTTTGAATAAATAATATTACTCTTATGATTTGAAAGAATAATCATAAATGAATTACTAAATGTCGCAAAATCACCAGATTCTACAAGGGATTGTAAAGCTATATTTTCATTAAAGAAACAATATCTAAATTCATGACAATCCTCATACTCTAAATTAATATTTCCAGTCAACCATTCATCACTTAAAACTTGTGTTGTTAAGAAATAATCTGGATATGGATAATAGTATTGAGCATGAACTTTTAATTTAGAAAATAATGTATCCCATTGATTCTTTGAATATAAATTCGTATGTTTTTTTAGATTTCCAAAGAATTCATCCGACTCAAACTCCTTGACTCCTGCAAAATAACGAAGAGCTAATTTATTGTTTGTTAAAAGGATCAGTTGTCCTTCTAAATCTAATTTATGCAATAAATCACATAATGCAGTTTCTTTATCATCCATGCAATCAAATTCGCCATCGACAATAATATAATCAAAAGTAGAATCATTCAATGTATCTAAATTAGACAAGGAAGTCATACAACATTTGAAGCGTTGTAAAAAATAAGATTCTAAAATCGCACTATCACCAACATATAATAATTTGGCATTTTCTTTAAATGGATACCATTCAAATACATTTGTACGATATTTAATGTTGTTGTAAAAATCTCTATACTTCCTGATCTGCTTCATAATTTTCTCCATTAAAAACTAGTATTTTTTAAATAATCAATATACAACTTTAAACCTTCTTCGAAAGAACGAATCTTACATTCGTGAATACTTTCAATCTTATGGTTATCCAAAACCACCTTAGCAACATCTACGCTTCTTGCATCTTTATAAACAACATCAGGCGCTAAACCATACTCTTTCATTTTTGAAATTACATCATTTAATGAAATACCTTGATTACTGCTGACATTGAAGACCTCTTCATTTCCATCATAATTGATCAACGAACCAATCATTTCACAAACATCTTCAATATAGATATAGTCTCGTACAACACTTCCATCACCCCAGATTTCAATCTGTTCATGATTTAATGTCTTTTTCAAAGCTGCGTCAATAAATCCAACACCTTTATTAAAATCTTGTCCAGGACCATATGGATTTGAAATACGCGCAATAATCATATTCGAATGAGATTGTTTGTTAAATGTCTTTAAGACAGTTTCAATGCAAAGTTTTACTGAACCATAATGATTGATTGGATTCGCCAAACTTGATTCTTTAATTGGTTGCTCTTCTTGAATTCCATAAACCGTTCCACCAGAAGATAAAAAGATTACTTTAATATTCTTTTGTGCACATAAATCAAACAAGTGTGCACTTTGCACAAAGTCTCTAGAGTACCCTTGCATAAAGCGCTTGTTTGAATTTCCTGGATTGACCGTACTTAAAGAGTGAATCACAATATCTTTATCTTGAATGGCATTTTCTAGAATTTCATCATCGAAAAAATCCCCTTCGACATATTCTACATCTGGATTTTTTTCTTTTGGATTTTGAATGTCAAAAGAATATACTTTATATTCTTTACTCAAATAGCGAGCAAGATTTGCACCAATAAATCCATTACCCCCTATTATTAAAACTTTCTTCATCTTCTTTAATTCCTTTCAAAACTGCATCTAAAACTTTCTTTCCTTCTACATCCCAAGATGTATGTTGCGCAAATTCAATTCCTTTTTGACGAATTGCATCTAATTTTTCTGAATCATTTAAATATGTATACATAGTATTCGCAATCTCAATTGGATCATACGATACTAAAACACTATTTTCTTCACTAACTAACCATTCGCTATTTGCTCCTTTTGAACATACGGCAACAGAACCTGAAGCCATTACTTCAAGTGGTAATAATGAAAGGTTTGTATTTGAAATAACTAGACATAAATCACATTTTCCATATAAATCAGATAATTCTTCAATTTTCATAATGCCTAAATTTTGATGTTTGAATGGAATTTCATATTGTGAAACGTCCCATCCTGCGAAAACAACTTCTAAATCTGGAATCTTTTTAGAAAGCTCATTTAAAGCTAACAAGCCTAGTTCAAAATCTCTTCGAGGTGTAACTGGACGAGCATAGAAAAATACACGCTTAGTACTATCTTGTTTTTTCTTAACTGTATATAAATCTTTATCATATGAGAAACTGAAACTATTTGCCTTCATGTTATATTGGTTAATACAAATATCTTTTAACCAATCTCCTGCTGTAATACCTCTAAAGCCAAACTTGTATGTTTGTTCCGCAAACTCATATTCAGAACCATGTGCAAAGAAATGTGGTTCAAAATCTTGAATAAAATAAAACTTTGAAATTGTATTATTAAAATTACGTACACAATAAGCTGTATCCCAACTTGTTGCCACTATACCATCCGCAAAAGTCATTAACTTTGTATCATGATACAACTCAACATTTTCATCCAAAATAGAGAAATATTTACGTACAAAATCTTTTAAATAACTATTATTTAAAAAACGAGTGGAACGATATAAATAAATACGGTTATGTACTCCATGTCTTTCTAAATAGGAAACAAAGCGGAAAATATTCAAATGTCCACCTGACCCTTCACCCATTTCAGGTATCACCCAATTTAATGTGATTTGATTTCCCTCTTTATGTTTTTTATACTCCTCTAGATTCAATGGAGTTTCTTCTCGGTCTGTTATAAAACTCCAAAAATCGATTAGGCCTACCTTTTGAGGTCCTTGACGAAACCTTTGAATCGAACCTCTTAAACCTCTTCTTTGTAGCGAATTAATTATTTTTCTTGCTTCCATGATTACACCTCTATTGATTGATTTGTCTTAACTGCTGAGAAAACTTTTGATCCATTTTCTCTTGTTTTGATTTTGAACTACGATAATACTTTCCCGCCATATATGCAGAATAGAATCGATACCAATCTCTTTTAATCGCATATTTACGCCATTTTTTCTTTTCAGCTGCATCCATATCCAAAGTATTTACATAATTCAAATTATTTTTCACAAATCTATAATATCCCACAAGTAAATGGGGAATGTCTTTTACCATTACATATTGATGGATTGTATATATACCCTTATATTCATCATAAAATCTTTGTTTGTATGTTTCTAGCTCATAATTATGAGAATGGTATACCCCTGCATAAGGACAATATAACTTTTTATAGCCAAGCTCAATCATCTTCTTTGCCCAAATTTGATCTTCTGCAAAGTTCACATCATCATATGGATATTTTTCCCAAATATCTCTTCTCATGCATGAATTATTATCTGAATAAAAAGCTAACAAATGACGATAACCCTCTTCATTTTTATAACGCTCTTTATCTTCTAATTGATAAATCGTATTCGTAGTACCATACCCTTGAAATAGTAAAGTTAGATCTCTTTTATCAAAAATATTACAATCCGGATATGGATAGTGTTTTCCAAAACCACCTACAATTTCAGGATCGGATTTCATACCATCAATAAAATTTTGAATCCAGTGCGTATCATAAGGTAAAGCATCTTGTGTAATAAAGATAATATACTCACCAGTTCCTAAACTTGCTCCTAAATTTCGTGTTTTGCCATGGCCAAATTCCGTTTTATCAATTTGTTTTAAAATACAATGATGACGTTTAATAATGTCAACCGTATCATCGGTTGAACCAGAATCCACACAAATCACTTCATATTCATATTCTGTTTCTTGTTTATCAATCATCGTTAGTACTTCATCAAATAAAGCACCACCGTTTTTTGTTGGTATTACTATACTTACATCCATAATTTCACCTTTTTTAATAATATATACATATTATAACACACTTATACTATTCGACAGAAACACTCACTTCAGACTCACTGTCAAATATACCAATCGTACCTTTTTGTGCTACAACACCTAAAACGCAACAATTATAGTTTCGGCAATATACGACAAATTGATCTCCTTCAAAAGCTGTACATCCTAAAGACACTAAATATTGTCCTGGTTGTAAATATTGTTTTTGTCTAAATGTAATCGTAACAATATCCCCTTTTTTACATTGAGAAGTATCAATATCTTCTAACATTGTGTTTGTTCCCGTTAATTCCGTTCCCTTGATATCTCTTAACTTAAACGCAAAGATTGGATTCAAGTTATCTTCATTGATACGAACCCTCATTTTTATTGAATAATAATCTCCTTTATAGACATTATTTCCAATATCTCCTGTATCTGAGAATATTCCAAAATCGATAATATCCGCTCTTCCATCTCCATAAACTTCAATATCTGGATTTGTACTGATTTGATCTTTCCATAATTGATCATTCTTTACATTTGAACTTTGAATCGATGATACTTCTTCTGAACTCTCTTCATTTTCATTCCATTGACCAACCATAATTCGTTTATATAGATCGACCATTTCTTGCGGCTTTCCTTCAGCCACTTTCTTTCCTGCATTTAATAAAACACAACGATTACAATAACGAATGACACTACCCATATCATGTGTTACAAATAAAATAGTTTTTCCTCGTTCTCTAAATTCTTCAAAACGACGATAACATTTATTTTGGAAAAAAACATCTCCAACCGATAAAGCTTCATCTACTATCAAAATATCTGGATCTACACTAATAGCTACTGAAAAAGCTAAACGCGCAAACATACCACTTGAATATGTTTTAACTGGTTGATAAATATGTTCTCCAATATCGGCAAAATCAATAATGTCTTGTAATTTTTTATCCATTTCATCTTTAGAAAAACCAATCATCTGTCCATTTAAATAAATATTTTCAATACCCGTATATTCCATATTGAAACCTGCACCAAGTTCTAGTAACGCGGCAATTTTACCTTTGACAATACATTCGCCCGATGTTGGTGTTAATACACTTGTAATAATTTTTAAAATTGTCGATTTTCCACTTCCATTTTTACCAATGATTCCTAGGATTTCTCCTTTATTTACATTAAAAGAAACATCATTTAATGCCGCAAATTCTGTGTGTCTAGATTTTCGTGAAAATAAGGCCTCTTTTAATCGATCACTTGGTTTATTATATAAATTATAGATTTTGGAAATATTTTTTATTTCAATAACACTATCCATTTTCTTATCTCCTATAAAACATCCGCAAAATGTGGTTTCATCTTTTTAAATACATTTCGCCCAATTAAAGTCAACAATACAACAACACACCAGAAATAGATTGTAAGTTTCCAATTTGAAAACACCCATTGATGTCCTAAAATGGCACTACGATATCCTTCTACAACGTAAAACATTGGATTTAATTTAAAAATAAACGAGAACCAATATCCTTGAAGCATATCAAAAGCCCACATAATTGGTGTTAACCACATTCCTGCTGATAAACATACTTGTACAAGTTGTGGTAAATCTCTGAAAAAAACGGATAAACTTGATGTAAAATATCCGATTGCTAAAATCAAACAAATCATACAAAATGAATAATAAAATGCTTGAATATAACAAATTGAAGGCATATATCCAAATAAAGCCATGACAATGAAAATCAAAAAGATAAAGAAGATATGTACAAACATGGCTGAAATAATTTTAATGACCGGTAAAATATTAATATCAAATACAACTTTCTTTACTAAATAACTATATTCAAGAAAGACTGAAGTTACACTGTTTATACCATCACTAAAAAAGAACCACGGAATCAAACCACACATGATCCAAACCAAAAATGGCATATCTCCATATTGTCCTGGTGCAACTGAACGTAATCCAATCTGGAATACAAACCAATAAATAGTGATAGTTACCAAAGGCTGTGCAAAAGCCCATACGATTCCTAATGAGGATCCGGCATATCTTTTTTTAATATCATCCTTAGCTAAAAACCATATTAACTCTTTGTTCTTTTTAAGACTTCTCAAAAAATCCATATTTCTTCCTCGCAATCTATTTTTCTTTTTTCTTTAATTCAATACGGACAGTTCCATTGTCTGCTACATAATTTTTCTTTACATGTAAAGCTTTAACCCATTTTTTTGTTTCATCTGTTTTGTAGGCTTTGCCCTCATTTTTCCATAACCAATCTGTGGTTGGCCATAAACAATATTTAGGATCAATGACTTGATATACATCTTCATTTACACCTGCTTGTCCATGGTGAGCCATTTGAACATAATCCATATTTTTGATAGCTTCTTTGTTTAAACTCAAAAGTTCTTCGCCACCTTCAACACCTAAATCTCCTAAAAATAAAATTTTCGTTCCTTGTACATTCATTTTATATACGCTCGATGAATTATTTCCGGCATTTTCAGTGATTTCTGGATTATATGTTCTTAATACATCTATTTGATCTTCACCAACTGTAATTTTTTGATTGAATGAAACAACTTCCTTATTATCAAATGTCTTTAGGCCTTGATCAATCGCAACCACATCCTCATAACGATGAGGTTCATTTCTTTCTACCCAAGATTCTTCTGGAAAATTATAATACACTTTATCAATTTGAATTTCATTTGAACCACTCTGAAGATATTTTGCTAAAGCACCCGTGTGATCTTTATGATAATGTGTTAAAAACCAAGCTTCTACCTTACGATCTTTACTGACCTTTTTGATTGTCTTTATTAAATTATCTTCATCTTCTGCTGTACCACCATCTACCACAATTGTTGTTCCTTCATCTTCAATAATGTATGACATCATTTGTGAGTAGGATTGATTTGATAATTGATAAATCGCAACTTCATTACTTTTTTGGCAGCCAGTAAAGCTAATCAACATAGCTGATAATAAAACAAATTTGAATAACACTTTCATAAATACACCTGGTCTTTCATAACATTACAGGGGAAGCCAAGCTTCCCCTAATTTTTTTCAATCATCATTCTAAATAAAGAATCTTGTTAGTTCCCGTAATAAATTTCTGAACCTTCTTCTTCAATTGGAGCTTCTGTCATTAAACCATATTGAATTTGAGCTTCAATTTCTTCTTCAGATAAAGTTCCTGCTGGAGTATCCTCTTGTGCTTCTACTGTATCACTTGATTTTCCATCCAATACAGCTTGAATCTTATCATGTGCAATACTGATATAAGAATCATATAAGATAACGACACTGACTTCCGAACCAAGTTCTGGACTCACACGTAGATCATTGTCTCCTTTAAGCACAAATTGTTCAAATTTCCACTTTGGACTTGCCTGAATTTGGTATTTGATAAAAGAAGTAATTTCATCTGTTGTCATATTTGTATCAAAAGCACCAATCAAGGCATTTAATAAGTTCACATAATTCTTAATAATCTCTGGTGATGTAGCTTTTTTAAACATAGCCTGCAATACTTGTTGTTGGTTACGAGCACGTTGAACATCCCCATCTAAGTACGCTTTTCTTTCACGAGAATAAGCTAATGCACGTTTTCCATCTAAGTGGTTTTCACCTTCATGTACACCTTCTAAATTACTATTTGTATAAAATTTAGAAACGGCCATACCTTCTGGTACAGTAACATCTACTCCACCTAGAGCATCCACAATATTGATCATACTTGTAAAATTCACGCGATATACATAGTTGATTTCAATATCTAATAAATTTTCAATTGTATCCTTTGTCGTATCTACACCATACATTCCTGTATGTGTTAACTTGTCTGTTACTCCATAGTTACATGCATAGTCATCACAAACTTCTGTAACATAAGAATCACGAGGAATACTTGTTAATAAAATAGTTGAAGTCACTGGATTGATTGTAACTAACATATCTACATCGGATCTTGAGTTTTCATTTAAATCCCCAAATGAATCGTTTCCACTAATTAAAATATTAAATGGTTTTGAAGTAATATCCGAAACCGCTAATGAAGAACTGTTTTCTTTTGTATAATAAACCGTTTTATGAATCACCTTTGTCTCATTATTGAAATTGGCATATTCTTCAATATCACATACATTTGAACGATACGCTTCATTTAATACAACCGCATCCACTTCACCATCATACAAAGCCTTAATCAAACTAGGCACATTATCATAATCTGATTTTGTATAAGTTACCTTATTCTTTTTAATATCCTTCAATGACTTTTGTGTAGATTCCTTACCAATATTTGTCAAAACACCAAGCTTTGCCCCTTCTAAACTCTTTACATCTTCCATGCTGCTAGAATTCATCGCAATGACTGAAACAGTGTTTTTCGCTTTATTGGATTGTGTTGTTACTGTCGTTAATGTTTTACTTGTAGAATACAAATAGAAGTTTCCAAATCCATATACAACACAAATCGCAATAACTAAAAATGAATATATAATTTTACTAATTATTCCATGTGTACAGAAGTTAATCAGTAGTAATAATATTAAGCCAAATAAAATAATAGCTAAGATAACAGGTATTAAGATATTATCAGGTAAAACTTGTAATTTATAAAGTTGATAAATTAAAACACCTGTGAATGCAACTAATACAATGGATAATAAAATGCCAAATATTATAAAAACTATAGACTTCTTCTTTTCTTCATGACGACTCATAAACTTCCTCCTATTTCATCTAATGTTTCAAAAAATTTATCTTTCGTAAAATATGTTTTATATAAATTACGCATATGTAATCTTCGATTTAATTGCACATCTAAACTTTCTGCACAAATATTAGAAGCAACAATTTTATAGTTTTGAGCATCAATATTCTTTCCAATATCCCATAACTTACAAAATTGGCTAAGATCCCCTTCTATAGAATTTATGATTGGAATCTGTCCACACATATATTCTAAAGATTCTGAATTTATTCCTTCAAAATCCATTAAATTCAACCCATAATGACATTGATCATAGACATCTTGTCTTGTTGATTGACTATCTAAGTCTTTATGATCTATGACATTTACACCAACACTTAAAACACTTTGTATAAAACTTTCTTTGAGTTTCCAATCCCCCAAAATATGTAGAGTACACTGCTTCAATATAGAGCATTCTCTTAAAAAGGAAACACAAAAATTCATATCTATATTCTTATTTCCAATTAAACAAAAAAACAATTCCTCTTTACTTAACTCAGGACTTGTATTCAAACAAGATTGACCATTTGTCGAATATAAGACTTGTGCACCATGAGTATACGCTCTGCATGATTCACTCGCACAAAAAATATAGTCTGCCTGATTTAAATATTTTTGATCTACATGAATATCATCGCATACATCAAATACTAATTTTACATTATTATTTTTATTTTTATAAACCGTAAGTTCACGCATAAGAAAATCAATTGTTGCACCACAATATATAAGATTCGGACTTAATGCATCCAAACTCTTTCTTAATTGCTTCAAAAAATGAATCTTCGCAAAGAAAGAATGTACAGAACTCGTATTCACAGAGATCATCTTAACTTCGTCCCCTTTTGAAGCAAAATATTCTCTTACCCATTTACTACGTAAAGAGTGCTCTGCACTTATAATTGTGATCAACATAATTGACTCCCTTGTCTAAAGTTTGTTTATGCCTTTAACTATCCCCCAGTTAAAAACTACTTATTTTATAGTCAAAATGACTGAATAACCAATACATCTCATTTCCTGCAGGAATTATTCCCACGCATAAAAGTATACCATAATTACAACACTGAAACAAAAAAATTAGGCATTGAACTTTCCTAAACGCCTTTTCTTCGCATCCGAAAGTCCCTTTTTAATCATTTTTATCTTTTCATTTCTGTTCTTTTCAAAAAGAAACATCTTAATCAAACTACCAAACATCTCGCGACGATACTCTTTTTTAAAGAATTCTTTATCCACATAATGATATAAATAATACGCATTCCGATAACGATAATAATAACGAATTGGCGAATGATTCAACGCATAAAAAGTCTTATTCAACACATGAATTGGAATAGGATTTCCAATTGTATGCGTTATACAATACCCACTTAAATATCCAATCTTTAAATGTGCCTTTTTAAATCGATATCCCAAATCAAAATCCACATAGTCAATAAATAAAGACTCATTCATTTTACCAGCCAAATAGAAATCTGAAATATTCACAAAATTACCCGAAGTAATCCAATAAGGAACTAAAACAATTTCCTTACTTGGATCCACCCGATTCACATCCAAACCAATTAATGAATATTCATCCTTATATTTTTCAATCAATTGATAAATAGTTAAATAATCCGATGTAGGAAATAAACTATCCTGATCCATTGTCAAAGCCATATCCATATTTTTAGAATGAAGATATTCAATACCAGCATTTAATGCAGCCGCAATCCCCTGATTGCCATGCATATCAATATAAATATATGAAGAATCTTCCTCAAAATATTTCGACACTTCATTTTTCTTTTCCGAATTATCCACTACAACACAAACATCCACTAAATCTTTGTATGTTTCAACATTCGAAATCACATCCCTATCCGGATTGAATAATACTGTACAAGAACCTATTTTAAGCATGCCATCCCACCTGTATCCAACGAATCATCAATTGTTCAATAAAATATAAGCGATTAAAGATCATTTTCTTTAATGGATGATGATGCAAAGAAGACGCATTATCGCCATGCCTTCTATATTTTAAATACGGCTCGTAAATAAATACCGTATTCCCCATACATTCAGCCACTAAACCAATCCACCAATCATGCATCTCAATATGATCTGGAAACGGATAACTCTTCTCAAAAACACATTTACGAAATGCCATACAACATCCAATAAACGCATTCCTATATAAATTATGTAAAAGGCCAGGCTTTCCATTCTTCAATTCAAAAAAGGAATCCTTCACCTTATTCATATTTCCATCCACAATTTCAGCATCATGGACAACACACAAAGTCTTTGAATTCTCAAATTCCTTCAAAACTCTTTCAACCTTACCATCCATCCAAATATCATCTTGATCACTCAAAAAAAGGATATCTCCCCTGGCATGTTTTAAGGCATTCTCAAAATTCTTTTGAACCCCACGTTTAGGACCATCCACCAAATAAATATTCTTATATTCCTTTTGAAATTTCTCAATAATATATCTTGTAGAATCATTTGAACCATCATCCGAAATGATGACTTCATCACTACTTTGAATCTGCTTTAAAATAGAGTCTAGTTGATCTTTTAAATACTTCTCGCCATTATATGTGGCCATACATACTGAAATCATGCTTGACTCCCCTTCTAATTCGATAGGTATTCCTATCTGCAAAAGTATAACACATGAAAAAGCATCACACAAAAACACAAGCACAAAAAAAGTGGATAAAAACGCATTTATCCACTTTATATAAAGCGTATTTATTAAATTATGTGATATTGTCAAAATGAATCCTTGATACAATTTCGAATTGAAAACAACACTAAAGCCATAGAAATACCTAAAATTAAATAATGCGTATGAACTACCGACAATATTGTAAAACCAGTAAAGCCATTCAATTTTGTAAATTCACAATAAAACACACCACCCACTAAAGCAAGTACTCCATATACAATGGATGCATTCATTAAACGCTTCATATTATCGTCATCACAACCTACTATGGACCTTTCTTAGACATCCATCAATTCATATGCATCAAAAAAAATGGAGGTAGCATCTACCTCCAAATTAAATCACTATTTATCTTTTATTCATCCTTCTACAAATACAAAAATCGCAAAAATCATTTCACCTTCTTTCCTTGACCATAACAATGACATACAACCCTTTCAAATTTCCAGCCTATTCCTAAAAATGATTAAATTATTCTTTCCTTTTCATTTTCTTTCCCGCTAACGCAAGTCCTGCTAAACCTAAGATACCACTTAATGAATATAATCCTAATGCTGTTTCAGTTGCAGTATTTACACTTTTCTTTTCTTTGATTTCTACATCATCCTCCACATTCTCTAAGTAAACTTTCAAATTATTATTCGCATTTTCTAAATCCATTCTCGCCAAAGTATAGTTCTTACTAGACAACTCTAAAGATTTTACATTCTCACTATTCAACATATCCGCATCTTCAAAAGCTTTTAAAGCCTCTTCATAATTTCTATAAGCCTCTTTCATGACATCAATCTTTTCATATAAAGATTCAACTATACCACTACGTATTTTATTGGATTGAATTGGATGATTTGCAGTGAAAGAATCAAATTCTGTTTTCGCATCTTCAATTTCTAATTTTAAAGATTCTAATTCTTCAATCTTAGCATTTATTTTCTGAATACTAAGATCATTGACTGTGATACTATCACACATCTCAGAAATCATATTATTCAAATTCTGAATTCTAGTATTTAAATGATAAATTGAATCACTTGTATTATTCAATCTGTTTTGAACGGATAAAGATGCTTCATAATTTTCATTTATATTATTCATTTCTACCTTTTTGATATCTCCATCTTTTTCACATTCACTTAAATCTTTAGAAATACCATCTAATAGTTCACTAGCACAATCCAATTCACGCTCTTTTGAAGTCACATTTGACTGCTTCTCAAAAACTACTTTTTTAGTATCTGCCAATACTTTACCCTTTTCTTTGAATACAGCTTCAGAAATTTTTAAATTATTATACGCTATCTCTTTCCCCTTATTTGATTCCTCTAAAATCTCATTTTTCTTATCCAATTCCATCTGAGCATTCTTCACTAAACCTTCTTTATTATTTACATTTACATTCTCTTCAGCCATCTCTTTTTTAGCATTCTCGACCTCTTGTCGCGCAATAAACAAGTCTAACGACTCTTTATTAGATTTCAATGCCTTTAAGTTTTGAATCTCATTCACAATATTTGAAGTTGATTCTTCGGAACACAAATCATCCAGATTCTTTTGTTTTTTTCTAACAACACTTTCTAAACGACCCACTTCATTTTTTGCTGAATTCAATTTATTTTCTGCATTTACTTTATTTTGTTCAGTAACCTTTTGATCATTTGTTTTTTGTGTTAATAAAGCATTTTGCTTATACAATTCCCCTTTTAATTGGTTTAAAATCACATTCGCATCTTCATAAGCACCATCCGCATTCATTAATGAGTCATAATAAGTATTAAATTGAGATTCAAACTCATCAATCGTTAATAAACTATCTAGACTACATTGACTCGAAAATACTTGTCCTGCATGTTTATGATGTCCATTTGAAGTATACCCCTCAATCCAAGCTGTTCCGGTACCAACATATCTAGACTTTAATATATTTGTATAATGTCCAGTTTGAACCCAAGGAATATCTGGAAGATTACAAGCCTTAACAATCTCATTTGCCTTATCCACATCAATATAATTTCCTTGAGAATCTCTAATATCATTGATATCCCATCCCTTTTTTTGAAGATAATCATAGACAGCTTTCTCCTCAGTATACCAACCAACGTAAGGATCATCATAACCAACCGCAATATTTTCACTCACATTATACAATCGAGTATGGCCATATTCCGTTTTAGCCATTTGATTTACCTGCACCTGAGAAATCGCAAACATTTCCGCACTCACCTTTAAAGGATTTAACCCCTTAAAATTATCATCCGTTGTACGTAATGCATTTCCCGTCTTAACCATAGCAATTGCCTTTTTAAAATTTTCTAAACTTGTCGCATCATTTTCAGCACCAACCTCAGTATACTTACCGATCTCTACACTGTTTTCTTCCAATACCTTTAAAGCATTCGTATAACCATACGCCTCAAAGAACCCTTTAGAACCCAGAGATATTTTTTGACTTACCTGCTCCTTATCTACGCGTAATTGATTTACAATCTTCTGTTGTGCATCTACATCACTTTGAGCCTTATCCACATTCATTTGTTGTGCTTCAACTACCTTTTGCGCTTTATCCAAAGCAATTTGAGCCTTATTTAAAGCCTCTTGCATACTGTTTTCTGATCCTATAGCCCTATCCAATTGTTCTTTAGCTGCACTCAATTCCTTTTCTACAATTCCTATAGATTCATTTATACCTAACAATTCATTTTCTTTTGCATCTATCAAAGACTTTAAATCGCAAATCTCATTTTCTACCTCAACAACACATGACTCAGCATTTGCAACAGCATCCACCTTACTTTGTTGAATCAACTTAGCATTCTGCAACTCATCTTGTGCAAGATCTAAAGTATTCTTTGCCTCAACAACCTGCTTTTCATACTCCGCCTTTAATTCTGGATCACTTGCCCCATTATAAATTTCGAGCTTTTCATTATAATCCACACTTGCAACATCATACGCATTTTGTGCATGTACAACATCATCCTTAGCTTCAGATAACTCAACTCTTGCACTTTCTAAAGCATTCTGCAGATTCAACACTTTAGTATCAGCTTCTTTTTTAGCATTCAAAAGCTCATTTACTCTATTTGAAGCCTCTTGATAAGCTAGTGTTGCACTTTCCAATTGAGCTTTTAATTCATTTACATTCTGTTCAATCTGTTCCTTTGAACTACCATTCAATAAAGATTCATATTTCTTTTGCTGTTCAATTAAATCATCTTGAGCCTGTTTTAACTTTCTATTCGCATTCTCAAGTTTAGACTCCAACCCCTTCTTTTTATCATTCGCCTCTTTTAAAGCCTTTTGATTCGCTTCTAATTCTTGAATCTGTTTTTCTAAGGCAGAAACAATTGCTTCTTGAGCATCATCCTTTGCACTCAAATAATTTTTTTGTGCCAAATCCCTATTTGAAACCGCCAAAGCATAATCATTCTTATTGTAAATTTCATATTTTTCTTGAGCCTCATCAAATTTCTTTTTAGCCTCATTTACTTGATCCAAAGTATACTTGATTTGTTCCTCCAACAATTCCTTTTGTGTTTTCTTAACACTTACCGCTTCTGTATCGGATAAATTCTTGATTGGCTCTTCTTTCGCAAATACACTCATTTGACCAGCCTGTGTCAAAACCATACTAGCAGCAGCTAAACTTGTTAATGTCTTATTCCTATTTTTCATTTCGTTACCTTCTTTCTAAATCAATCTCAACTTAATAACTATATATTTCTAACTCATATTTCTGTCCTCCTCACTATATAAGACGAAACAACTCCATAATTGGTTATATAAAATTTATTTTTTAATACATATGATAAAGACTATCCACAAAGTTATATAAATCCATACAAACAGATTTCAAATTCTCAGGATCATTCACATACATAGCGCCAGCTTGCGCAAAATATTCTGCTGAATCCGTAGCTCCATATGCCCCTACACAATCCGGATAATTTTGATATAAACTCTGTAATTGTACGCTATTTGAAATACCATAATCTCCATATCCAGATCCACACGCAAAATCAAATATATGACTTAACTCATGACTCACTGCATCTTTTTGACCATAATCCTCATCTACATCAATCTGTAATGTTATTGAAAAATCATCCGATGATGCATATGCATATGCAGTTCCTAATCCATCATCTGTTACATCCACTCCATCAGCTATTGCGATATCTATAAAATTCTTTGGCTCGCAAATATGGATCATACGACAATTACTCAATAAAAAATCAGGTTGTGATTTTACAAACAAATCCATATATTTTTGTACATCCCCAATTTTTAAAGAATTACCAGGAATTACATGAATTGTTGGTAAACCATCCAAAGTGATATATTCATCCTCAATAATCTGGTTATAAGCCTCTTCTTGAAGTCTTAACATTTCATTATATTCATTCTGAGCAGTCTTATAATCTTTATACACAGGACTTAATACCATAACCAAAGCTGCTGATATTAAACTTAATAATCCAACTTTCAAAAGCCAACTTGTCTTTGGCTTATTTTCATTCACATAATTTCTACACTCCAATATTTGTTTATAAGAAAATTCATTAGAACGCTTCTCATACGCAATACGTCTACCCTCTTTGTCCAAACCATCAATTCTTTTTAACTCATCCTCACTTAAAGTACTACGAATATATTCAAATCTATATTGATCAGGATCTACTTCTTTGCTATAAAGAAGAACTACAATAAGCAACATACTCAATACTGCAACCGTTAAACAAAGTTTCAAATCAAAATGATTAATAAGCGACTGATCCATAATGGTAATGTTCTTATTACCCAACAAATCCCGATACCAATACATCAATCCAAATACAACTGAAAACACTAAACCTGAAAACATAACTTTACTTCTATTCATATAAAATTTCTCCTTCTATTTTGCCTTACACTATTAAGACGAAGAAAAAGTAAGTATGGTTATATAAATGATCAATAAATTTTATTTTTTCATCTAACTCAAATAAAATGAGTGCTTTTCGTTAGCATAAAAAAAATAGATACATTTCTGTATCTATTCAACAAAGTCCATAAAATCCATTTTTAAATAACTACCATAGTAATATTGTCCACCATCAAACGGATCATTTAACTCTAAATGTGTTATGTATCCATCACGAATTTCAACCATATTACTTGAATCTGATTTTTGTTCTGTAATTATTTCATTTGAATTGTCTGTTTTCCATAATGCAAGATTATACTTTATTCTCTTTATATCTCCATCTCTTTCAAAGTTAGCTTCATTTATATTTTCCTCATCTAAAACTCGTACTTTATCTACAGCTCTAATCCTCAAATTTTCATCTCCACTAAATAATCTACCATATACTTTCAAAAGCGCTATATCATAACTGTCAGGTTGCATTGTTAATATCTCTTTATATAAAGATTTTGAAGAAAGTATATAACAATCCACAAGATCATTTCCATTGGTTGATGGTGTTAAATATTCTCCAAATTGACTTCCATCTATTGAATTTAAATCAACAGGTGTAGTCGTTATATACTTTTGGCATTGATTATCTTTATAATGGAAAACATAATAATAACCAACTTCTTCAGGAATTGTAGTTGTAGCAACCGCATAATACTCATCTATATCATCTGTATTTTTGATATAAACATCAAAATCAATATCACCATTTTGTGTGTGCTGCACTCCTTTTATATGAAACGATTCAAGAGTGTCCAACTTTTCTGTAGCATTTACAATTGTATTATAGTTGCTCCCACTTAACGCACCCAAAATAAATGACATTAGAGTCATTGAAAGAACAACAATCAAAGCTTTAGAAATCGCTGTTTTTCGAAGCCACCAACCTAGAATACCAGACATATTGTCGTATATTCCTACTTGTTGAGGTATACATCTTATTGCTTCAACAATTGTATCCACAGATACATGACATGAAATCATTTTTGACATTTGATCATTTAAAAAACAACTCAAAAATGACATAGATCTAACATTTGCATTGCTTAGAATATTCATTATTTTCTTTCTGACATAAGCCAAATTATCTTTTACAGCATTCTCGCTTACACCAAAAATATCAGCAATTTCAAATATACTCATATTTTCAAAATAATACATCATCAACATCAATCTTTGTTTTTCTGTTAATAGATTTAAAACACTTTGTGTAGAATCTTGAATCTCTTGAACATTCATAAACGATTCAATCTTAAACGGTATTTTATCATTTCGAACATTGGCATCAAATTCAATTCGATCTTCTTCATCTACATAGAAACTAGAATTTAAAGATGAATTCTTTTCATATTCAATTTGATTCAATAATTGTTCTGAAACCTTTCTGCCAAACCAATGTTCAAAATTTCCATCATCCATCAATTGATCTAAATTCTGAAAAGCCAATATATAAGATTGTAAAACTATATCCTTAGCTAACGCTTCATCATTTACAACCTTATATGCAAAATAAATTGCCTTACGCTGTGTTTTTTGAACAATCTCACTAATGGCTTGAACATCCTTTTTTCTTGCTCTATTAATTAAGTCCTTTTCCATATTTCTCCTCTAACACCTTATATCCCTACTTCTTTTATTTATGAAAATACAGATGCAATCTTTCGATTGCATCTTAAAACAATTTAATAACTATAATTGAGTCACTGTTTTTTTAGTATGTTACCTATAGTTATTTCATTTTTGTACTCATAATCTATATAATAATGATTTGTATATTTCTTAAAGTATCCATCTTTGTCGATTGTAACTGTGAGATTGAAAATAATATCTTTATTTTCTTGAATATTTCCTTCTTCATCAATTGATAGATCATATGTTTGATAAGAGAATGTTTTTTCTCCATCTTTTTCTGTTACTTTTGCATTATTTAAACCTTCTTGTGCTATTTTAAGATATTTCTTCTTCAGGTTTGTTTGTATATTATCTTTACCATATAAACTTTTATAATACGTATTATATAAGCTTAAATAGTTTTCATTATAAGTATCAAATTTCACTATAGTATCATATTTTAATCTCCATATACCTACAGAAGGAGCATCACTAGTTGGCCTTCCATCCTCTCCAAATGAAGGCTCCTTATATTCTGAAATTAAATTTGGATCTAATTCATCAAAACTATTCGCATCTGAATAACATGATGCCATTTTTTTACCATCAAATTTTTCAAACAAGTTTTGTTCGACACCTGCTTCAGGGTTCGCATAATAAATTACACTATAAACATCTGGTGAATCTGTATTTTCTACATACAAACGATCATTTAATTCATAATTACCAATATACTCGTCATTTTTAACAGTAGGACCCAAAGTATATTCGTAAATTTCATAAGAGTGGGATGCATCAAGTTTTTCAATAGCTCTCTCTACCTGTTTATAGTTACTATTATAATCAACTGCTGCATATCCAACTGCACCAGTTACAGCTACTGTTCCAGCACATACTCCTGCTTTTACACTCGCCGTTTTACTTGCCCACCATTTCGCAAATCCTGATTTGGTTGCTCCTGTCTTAGTAGCAGCGGCTCCAGCCGTTGTAGCTGCTGCACTTGTTCCAACCGTTTTGATAATGATATCCTTTGATACATGTGATACAGCTGTCTTTGCCATTTGATCATGTAACATCCATGTTAAGAATGGCATTGGTGCAACGCCATAGAAAGATACACCCTTTTCTCTCATTGCCTCGATTATATTCTTGATTTTCTTTCTTCCATAAGCTAGATATCCCTTTACAGTATTTCCACTTACACCATAAACATCTGCTATTTCAGAAACACTCATATCTTCAAAGTAATACATCATCAAAGCTAATCTTTGATTTTCAGGAAGTTCACTCAATACTCCCTGTACACCTTCTTGAAGCTCTTTATAATTCATACTTGCTTCTGGTTCAAAAGAAGCCTTATCATTCTTTATATTCGCCTCAAATTCAAGTCTATCCTCCTCATCATCTAAAGAACTAAACTCAACTGGCTTATTCTTACCTTGTTTAGATTTTGTATAATCCAATGCCTTATGCGAAACAATTTGATTGAACCAACTCTCAAACTTAGAATCATCACTCAATTGATCCAACTTTTGGAATGCTTGAATATACGCTTCCTGTACAATATCTTTAGCTGTAGCCTCATTATTCACTACTTTATAAGCAATAAAATATGCTTTTCTTTCAGTTAATTGAATAATTTCAGCAATTGCTTCATTATCCTTTTTTCTTGCTCTTGTAATTAAACCCTTTTCCATACTTTAATCCCTATGCTACATAGAATCTATTTAAAACAAATAAGATACATTTTAAACATTTTGTCATTACTTCATCGTTATAAATTGGGTATGAATTACGTAATTGTTCTTTTGGTAATACAGCAGTCTTATAAAGCATCATTAAGAATGTAAAACAGTTTGTCTTAATATATTCATCACAAGCTGCACATTTATAACTTACATTATCTGCTGGTACAGTAATAATCTGATTTGAAATAATATAATTGATTTTCGCAGTTAATTTATCAACTGTAGTCATTTTATTTTGTACTACTGCAGAGATATTTACATTATTTTTTGCCAAAATCTTATTTGTAAATAAATCCAAGAAATTTCCTAACTTAGTAAAAGTTTCATTAAAAGAATATTCTGCACTTCTTTCTAATCCATCCACAAAATAATATAGTTCTTCATCATATTTCTTCAAACCACTAAATGTATTACTATAACGAACACCAGTATTGTCATTAGACTTTACAGCTTTAACCGCCTCTTCAAAAATAGATTCTGGTTGTTTTGGAATTTCATGCATTTCTGTTTTAGTTGGTGCTTTCTCTTCAACAACCTCTTCTGGAATATTTTCTACTACTGGTTCAATCATTGGTTCAGGAGTAGTTTTCTTTTCAGATACAGTCTCTTCTTTATTACTTGCATATCCCATATCAGATACACCTGCAATTTTATCATCCAAAGAATCCAATTCTTTTAGGATGCTGTTGTAGTGCTCGTCTTCTTTTAAAATCTTTTCTTCAAGAATACTTTTCTCATTCTTTAAACTGTTCAATGTTGCTTTTGATTTATCCTTTTCTGACAACAATTCTTTTCTTTTATCCATCAATCCTTGTAATTCAGAATTCAACAAATTCTTTTTAATTTCTTCCATTTCTGCAAGCTGCTTTTTCATTTCCTCTTGTAATTTCAAATTCTCCTCAATCTTACGATTTAACTCATCCATATTTAAACTCATTTTTTTTCTCCTCCTATAACATTATGTTCTAAATGATTTTCAATATATTTTTAAATCAAATAATCATCATCGAATAGATTATTATTTTTTTTGATTTCTTTTTCTTGTTTATGAACAGATGCATGTACTTTTATTTGTTCTTCAACAGCTTGTTCATAATCTCTTTGATCATAGTTGTTATAATCATATTTAGAAGAACTATTACTCCATTCACTCATATCATCCGAAATATGACTTGTAGAAAACGCATTATAGATAGAACAAATTACAGTTCCTCCAACCATTATAACCATAAGCACTGGAATAACTTGAAACATGGTTTCAACCGTTTTTTTTGTCTTTTGCATATCTTCTGAAGCTTCCATTCTTTCCTGAAGATGTTTTTCTTGAGCCGCCCAAAGTTCTTCCTGTGTCATTTCCGAAGTGTCAACACCATCATATTCATATGCAAGCACAGGTGAAACCGATCCTAACATCAACATAAATACTGTAGCCATTCCTAATACTAATTTTTTCATTCTCATATCCTCCTAATTTACCTTTTCACTATATAAGACGAAACAATCTTTCAAATGGTTATACTAAATTTAAATTTTTTTAATTTTTTTTGAAAATGATTAGTATGGCCTATATTGTTCCACTCCTGTTTTGTAATATGTATTAGAGATTAAATCATCTACAATAAATCTTTTGGGTGGTTGTAAACTCAATTGATAACTCAATACCCAACGAAAGAATGGTATTGGCATATTTAATTTCTTACGAGAATCTGCCAAAATTGATTTTACTTTTAATTCTTTCAACTTGTATAAATCAGCAATTTCAGATAGATCTGTATCAAAAACATAAAACAAGATTAACGCAAACCTTTGTTTTGGCGATAATAAATTAAGTCTTTCATCCAAAAGTTTTATTTCTGCGTTATAACTCACATTTTCATCATAAACAAAATCTTTTTTATCACTTTTTAAATTTGCTTCAAAATCTATTACATCCTCACTAATTTCACAAAAATCAAAGGAAAATATTTCAGGATCTAACGAATCATAAATACTTTCCATGCACTTTTTGTGAAAATAATCTATCCAATATTCAAAACTGTAATCATCCCACAAATGAGCTGTTCTTTCATCCGCCTCCATATATGTTTTTTCAATTACTGTTTCCACAAAATCAGATTCATTTTTAACTCTACTTCCGATATAAATCGCATACTTTGAAGTATATTCATATACATGACCAATCTGTTCAGCTCTGGTCATATTTTTATTGATTTCCATAATCATCATTTCCTACATATACAGTTCTTTTTATTAATAAATTTTTCTTTCTAATAATTGAATAACACAAGCCAAGGTTTGACCATTCCCTCCAGGATACATTGATTTTTTTTGAATACGACCAACCATCCTACAATCATCAGGAATCGGTGTAAGATCATTCAAGCATGATTTCAATGGATCACTAAAGAACAACTGCACATGTTGTGATTTATAAATTTTGTATTCATATCCCTCAACATCTGGATAATACTTAATTGTTAAAGTACTATATTTAAATTTTGCCATTGCTGCAATCAACATGGTGTATTGTAAAGAACCATAAAATCCTATAATTTTGATTTTTCCATTATGCTCATCAATCCATCGATTCACTTCATCCAAGGACACATTAGACAGTTGTAAAATCTTATAATTTCTATTGTTTCGATTATTATTTCTAGGTCTAACCTTTTCTTTTGGCTTATGAATTGGTGTTTCTACCACCTTTTTAGTTCCATTAAAACTAAAGCCACAATTTTTACATATATTAACTTCATCTGCGACTAATTCTTCGCAAATTGGACAAATTTTCATAAATATACCCCTATACTCCTATTTTATAAACATATCAAAGTTAAATTCTTTGACCACTTTGTTATCTGTAATTCTTATAATCTTTTTATTCACAATATACCCATCTTTATTAATCGTTATAATGGATTTTTGATCATTCGTATCATTCACAGATGAATCATCATTTTCATCTACAACCTGCTCTATTGTTGTATATGAATAAACTGTATTTCCTTTTTTATCTTTTGTCACATCTGCTTTATTTATATTATTTTTCAACGAATCTTTCCACTGTTTTAATTGAATATCTGCAGCCTCTTTATTATCAACAACATTAGCTAAAGCTATCTGTGGTTTTAAGTTTTCTCCTGTTAATAGATACGTATAATATGCTTTTGTACCCATAGTTAAATACATGTATTCTTCTCTATTCTTTTTTGTTGGAGTAATCTGATTATCAAAAGTACGTTTATCAATATTATCCATATCAAAATCATCAACCATTGAATAAGATATTTGATCATTTTCTACTTTATATTCAATGGATAAACCATTACCTCCATATGCTCCATAGTACTCATCTTTGTTACCCGTGTTTTTAAAATAATATTGACTAACTGCATATTCATCACCAACTGATTCTTTAAACTCTAAATGATAAATACTTAAATCATTTAATTTATTCACAGCTCTAACTACCAGATTATAGTTACTATTATAATCAACTGCTGCATATCCAACTGCACCAGTTACTGCTACTGTTCCAGCACATACTCCTGCTTTTACACTCGCTGTTTTACTAGCCCACCATTTTGCAAATCCTGATTTAGATGCTCCTGTCTTAGTAGCAGCGGCTCCAGCCGTTGTAGCTGCTGCACTTGTTCCAACCGTTTTGATAATGATATCCTTTGATACATGTGATACAGCTGTCTTTGCCATTTGATCATGTAACATCCATGTTAAGAATGGCATTGGTGCAACGCCATAGAAAGATACACCCTTTTCTCTCATTGCCTCGATTATATTCTTGATTTTCTTTCTTCCATAAGCTAGATATCCCTTTACAGTATTTCCACTTACACCATAAACATCTGCTATTTCAGAAACACTCATATCTTCAAAGTAATACATCATCAAAGCTAATCTTTGATTTTCAGGAAGTTCACTCAATACTCCCTGTACACCTTCTTGAAGCTCTTTATAATTCATACTTGCTTCTGGTTCAAAAGAAGCCTTATCATTCTTTATATTCGCCTCAAATTCAAGTCTATCCTCCTCATCATCTAAAGAACTAAACTCAACTGGCTTATTCTTACCTTGTTTAGATTTTGTATAATCCAATGCCTTATGCGAAACAATTTGATTGAACCAACTCTCAAACTTAGAATCATCACTCAATTGATCCAACTTTTGGAATGCTTGAATATACGCTTCCTGTACAATATCTTTAGCTGTAGCCTCATTATTCACTACTTTATAAGCAATAAAATATGCTTTTCTTTCAGTTAATTGAATAATTTCAGCAATTGCTTCATTATCCTTTTTTCTTGCTCTTGTAATTAAACCCTTTTCCATTTTCTTTTACCCTTTTATAAGCCAAAATATTATAACCCATGTTTTTATATCCCTATTTATTTATGCATAAATATTATAGACGATATTCTATATAAATACTATCATTTTATAACCACTTAATTAATTACCAATAAATTCCTCATACCAATATGTATAGTAAATAGTTCCACACTCAGTTTGATGTGTATCAATTCCATAATGAGAACTAAACCAATTCTCTCGAATAGCCGCTTCTCTAAGTGCTGCTTTAGCTGCACTATTAGCCTCATCATAAGATGTATAAGCACCATAAGGAATCGTATCATCACAAGCTGGAATTGTTTCTGGCACAAGTATGATTTCTCTTTCTCCATTATCTTCAGGTTGTGGTGTTTCCTTTACCTCTGGAACATAAGTATCATTTGAATTGGATTCAATTTGCTCATTATAACCAGTCACCTGATCATTCGCATTTGAATTTTCCTCTATAGATTCATTCTCATTTGACTCTTTATTTTGTTCCTTTTGCTCTTCTACCACTTCTACTTTTTCTTTATTGTTTTTTACCTTATCATCACTAAAATCATTTGTACTAGAACAACCAACCAATAATGCACTTAACAAAAACATCGTACTAAACATTTTTTTATTTAACATTTTCTTTACCTCACTTTTAAAATTATCATTCCAATAAATAAGAGCGTAAATAGTAAGCTCCATACATTTCTTTTTACAATCAACAACAATTCTTTATATGTAAAATCTGACAAACAACTACAATAGATTCCATTAAAACATTTTCTTTGAAAAGGACTCAGCCTCAAATACTTAATAATCTCTTTCACACTCAACTGATAGAGTACAATCAAATCAATTCCTTTTTTATCTAAATATCTGCTCAACCAATCTAATTCATGTTGCATACCAACATCTCCTTTTTAAAAGCCCATACTCATCTGAACTTGTTGATCAAACATTTGTTGCTGCTGATCAAACATCTGTTGTTGCTGTTGATTAGCCAATTCATTTTGTTGTTGTACAATCATATCTTGTTGCTGCAAATAATATTCAACCTCTTCATTAAAACGACGAAATTCTTCTCTAAACAACGCTTCATCTTGCATAGCAACCTCTCTAAAATAGGCCAGTTGATCATCTGTGAAACCTCCATAGTATTGTGCTAAATCCAATTCTGCATCTACCCATTCTTCATAAGACGCAAAATTTTGTTCTTGAAATGTAGATGGATCTTCATAATCAACACCACCATTACTTGTACACCCTGTAAAACACACTAACATCACTAATAAACCGATAACCTTTTTCATTTTCATTTCCTCCTTATTTACCTCTTCACTATATAAGACGAAGTCATTCTTCAATTGGTTGTATAAAAATATAAATTTTTTTATTTTTTTTAATACATCTGATACAAATTATTCATAAAATTGTAAATATCCATATTTGCTTCTTTCAATTCATCTGGATGATTGATATACATTTCACCTGCATCCGCAAAGAATTCTGCCGTATCATCTCTACCATACTCTCCTAAACTTCCAGGAGCCATTTCATGTAATATTTGCCATTCATAACTATCAGAAATACCGTAATATGTATAATAATTCGCATGTGCAAAATCAAAGATATGTGTTAACTCATGACTCACTGTCCCTTTTTGATCATAATCTTTATCTACATCCATTTGTAAAGTAATCGAAAAATCACTAGCAGATGCATATGCATAGGTTCCAAATCCTCTATTATCAATATCCATACCATCCGCAACTGCAATCGCATCAAAATTTTGAGGTTCACAAAATTTAATCAATCTACAATTATCCAATAAAAACTGCGGTTGCGTTCTAATAAATTCATCCACATATTTCTGAACGTCTCCAGCCTTTAAATTATTACCAGGAAGAATCTCAATTGTAGGTAAACCCTCATAATATAAATATTGTTCTGTAATAATCTGGTTGTATGCCTCTTCCTGCTGTCTAAGAATCTCATTATATTGCTCCTTAGCCGATACATAATCTGAGTGAACCGGACTCAAAACTAAAATCAATGCACAACAAATGACTCCCAACAATCCAAATTTCACAAACTTATTTGTCTTAGGCTGTTTCTTTTCAATATAACTCAAACAATCCGCTACATCATCCAAATCAAAATGATCTTGATAATAATCATAGACACCCTGTTTTGTTTCTTCATCCAACATTTCAAACTTAGCTAAATCCGATGTAGAAAACTTTGTACGAATATATTCCTCCGTTAAAATATTAGGATCTATCTTTTCCTTGTTATAAGTCAAAACCAACACCAACAATCCACTCAATAATCCAACCAAGAATGACATTTGAAAATCAAAACCATTAATAAGCGCCTGATCAACCATATTAATTTCTTCAGTCCCAATTAAATCTTGATATCCATACAACAATGAAAATACACCTACAAATACTACAATCGATAAAAATACTTTATTTTTAGTCATACTAAATCTCTCCTTCTTACTTTGTTTTTTTATCCTTACACTATTAAGACGAAGTAAATTTAGAATCGGTTATATAAAAAATAAAAAAAATTAAATTATTTTCTAATTATTACGTTAAAACTATAAATAATCGTTAGAACATAAAAAAAAGAGAACTCCATGTTCCCTTATATAAGAAGTGCCACCATCTTAAACACAAAGACTACAATCAAAAGAATACCAATCCATTTAATGCATTTAAAAGTAAACTTAATCGCAAAATAAATCAAAGCTATTGAAACCACTAAACCAAGAATGTCTGACATCTTTCAACCTCCAATTTAACACCTATTTTAATTCATTTTCACCTTCCTTTCAATAGGGCGGTTTGCTATAATGAAAGGTACACGAATACAGAGGAGTGATACAATGCGAACACCAGATTTAAACTGGCTTAAAGACTCACGTATCTTTCAGGTCAATCGACTACAAGCATACAGTGATCATAAATATACAATTGGAAAAGACAAAAAACCAAGCTCTTTTTCCCTAAATGGAACATGGAAATTCAACCAATCCAAAAACTATGATACATGCTTTAAATTCTTCTATAACACAGAATTTAATGATGCCAATTGGAACGACATACAAGTTCCCGGACACATTCAACTTCAAGGATTTGACAATCCCCACTATACAGATGTGACCTACCCATGGGATGGACATGACGTAGTCAAACCCGGCCAAATCGATATGGACAAAAACAAAGTCTATCAATACCGTAAAACATTCGATTGTCCACAAGACTTCATTGGCAATAAACTCATTCTATCCTTTGAAGGTGTTGAATCCAATATCTACGTATGGCTAAATGGTAAATTTATCGGATACTCAGAAGATTCCTTTACCCCAAGCCGTTTTGACATCACAAAATACACACAAGAAAAAGATAACGTACTTAGCGTACGCATCTTTCAAAAATGCACAGGCACATGGCTAGAAGACCAAGACATGTGGCGCTTTAGCGGAATCTTTAGAGATGTCATGATCTACAAACAACCAAGTCAACACATACAAGACTTAAAGATCGATACAAATATTGATTTAGATACCAAAAAAAGTATTCTTACATGCACATGTAAAATGAGCAGTAATGAAAGCCATATACTACAAGCCAAACTATACGATCCACAAGGAAACATCGTATGGAATGGCAATATGCAAGACACATTTGAAATACCTGTAGAAAATACAAGTCTTTGGAGTAGTGAATACCCAAACCTATACCAATTAGAAATTGTTCTATACGATGCAAACAACGAAATCATTGAAACCATTCAAGAACAAGTAGGATTTCGTAAATTCACACTCGAATATGGCATTATGAAACTCAATGGAAAACGCATCGTATTCCACGGCATCAACCGCCACGAATGGAACGCCAAAACAGGAAGAGCCATTACATATGAACAAATGGAAGAAGACATCCATATGCTAAAGGCATTAAACATCAATGCCGTAAGAACATCCCACTATCCAAACAACAGCTATTGGTATAAGTTATGCGACCAATATGGAATCTATGTCATTGACGAAATGAATCTAGAAACACATGGTGCTAATGACATCATCCCACAAAACAAAACAGAATGGACCGATTGTTTATTAGATCGTGCAAGAAGCATGTACGAAAGAGATAAAAACCACGCATGCATCTTAATGTGGTCACTAGGAAATGAAGCTGGAAGCGGATCCAACTTTATGGTTCTACACGACTACTTCAAAGAACAAGATGCATCAAGACTTGTCCACTATGAAGGCATTACACAAGATCGTACATTTGAAAATGCCAGTGACATCGAATCTAGAATGTATGCCACACCACAAAGTATAAAAGACTATCTAGAAAGCCATCCAATGAAACCATTTATGCTATGTGAATATATGCACGCCATGGGAAATAGTCTAGGAGGCATGGAAGAATATACCAATCTAGAAGACGAATACGAACAATACCAAGGCGGCTTTGTATGGGACTATGTAGACCAAGCCATTGAAAAAGACGACAAATACTACTACGGAAAAGACTTTGACGATTATCCAAACGATTCTAACTTCTGTGGAGACGGTATCCTTCTAGCCAATCGACAAGAAACTGGCAAAAGCCAAGAACTCAAACAACTCTACAGATATGTCGATATGGAAATCCATTTTGATTCTGTAACCATCAAAAACAAAAACCTATTCTACGATCTAGGTAAAGATACCTTTATCTTTGAACTCAAACGAAATGGACTAGCCATTCAATCCGGCATCTTTAAAACAAGTGTAGAACCAGGCACTACAAAAACTATGCCCGTACAATTTAAACAAATCAATACGCCAGGCTACTATACAAAAACCATCTACTACAAAACACCACTTGGTATTCAAGCTTTTGACCAACAAGTCTTCGAAGTCAAACAAGACCAATCCAAAGAAAGTGCAATGCTTGTAGTGGAAGGACAAAATACAATTGGCATTCAATTTATGGACACTGAATATCTATTCGACAAACGAAAAGGCTTAGTATCCATTCAAGTAAATGATACAGAATTACTTCAAGAAGCACCAAAACCTGTCTTCTACAGAGCCTTAACCGACAATGATCGTGGTGCCAAACAAACTTATGCCAACTGGCTTAACGCAAGCCTATTTCAAAATGTAGTTGACTTTAAAATGATACGCAACTCCAAATGCGCACAAATGATCTATACAATTCAACTAGAATCCATTGAAGAAGAATGTAAACTCGTCTATACAGTCTACAACAATCAAAGTATTCAAATCCAATTGCACTTAGACAAAAACTCAAAAAGACAAACCCTACCACTATTTGGAATTGAGTTTGCCCTAAAAGAAACATTTAAAAACTTTGCGTATTTTGGAAAAGGCGAAAAAGACACATATATAGATCGAAATCACGCACTAACCGATTTCTACTCTGAAAATGTAGATACAAACTACATTCCATACTTAAAACCACAAGAACACGGCAATCATGTTGACTGCAAATGGTGCTGCCTATCTGATGGAACAAATGCATTTAACGTAAAGTCAGAAAACATGGAATGTCAAGCCAGCAAATATTCCTTTATGCACTTATATAACGCAAAACACACGTTTGAACTGCCACAAACCCACACTACCTATTTAAGAATCACAAAACAACAAATGGGCGTAGGCGGAATCAATAGCTGGGGCGCTAAAGTACAACCACAATACTTAATTGATCAATCGAAAAACCTAGATTTTACTTGTACACTCTATATTTCAAAGAAGGATTAATTTCCTTCTTTTTATTTACTCGTTTTACAATAGCACATATTGTGTATGCACGTGTTTTTTTGATGTACATATTTAGATTATCATTTATAAATGCATTAAAGCCCTATACAAATGCTTTAAATATTCACAGACAAGAATAATTATTGCACTCCATTCTGTGCATTTTGTATATTCAATCCGATCAAATCACTCTTTCATTTCATATTGAATCGAACCATGACCATCACAAATATCAACTCTAGCCATAGCCCCATTCACTACATACATATGCGGGTACGTATGCCCAATATCCATTTGAAATACAACATTCATATCAGGTAATGCCTTTTTAAAAGCCTGGTCATATCCAATCAAATCCGAAACATTTTTAAACAGTACACGACCAACCAAGATAGCCTTTGTATATTTAAAATACCCCATATACTTCATCTTCAATAAAGCACGATATACATCACATGAATTCATTGAAAAAATATCAAAAAACCAAATAACACCATCCGACTTATAACGCTCATTAAATTCTTCTACAAAATCATAAGGCGTACCCGCCATATCATTGATACTTTCAAAACATCCACCTAGTAATCTTCCAGAAACATCACAACTACCAACATACTCCGTCTTCGTATTTAATATAGGCGCTCCATCATTATAAAAATAAACATCCTGATGCATTGAACTCGAATGAAGTTTACTATTTTTACCCTTTAAATAATCCAGACACAAATTGGAATATTCATTGATACCATATGCATCAAAGCTACCCGCATTAAACCCATAAATCGTTGCTATATCACATTTACAAGTTACCGGAAATAATAAATTTGTAGGATCACTCGCACCCAAGTACCACTTTGGATTCTTTTCAATCCAATCAAAATCAATATATGGCAACGTCTCAAACTGAAAGTCACCCCCAGCAGCCAACCATACCGCTCCAATACTCGAATCCTTCACCATTGAATTCAATTCACTCACACGAGTCTTGGCATCACAACTTGGCTCACTATCATTACGAACACTATTACTTTCTACAATTTGAAAACCAAAAGATTGAATATAATCTATAGACGCATCAAAACTATCTAGCTTATGCCCTACACCACTCGACATAGCACATACACCAATTGTATTATTATTCTCATTTAAAAAATTAGGATATTTCATAATAAAAAAACCTCCACATCCATTATAAAGGAAAAACGACAAGACTCAAAGTCCTGCCGCATTCCCAATAGTTTTAAGATAGAAAGGAAGTTTTAGTATTGCCCCAATACACTTTTATTATAGTCAAAACAAATCCATTTGTCTTTGTACTTTTTAGTAAACTTATATGAACTACCGTTCTTTCAATACCTTCAACGCTTCCTCTACATCAAAGTAACGTTTTACTGAAGAATCACATCAAATACGTTCCGCTTCTAACATAGCTTGCATCATTTCATTAACATCAAATGGAAAGCCACCAACACGAAGCGATTGACGAAGAAATACATTAATAGCTGTATTTAAATCAACACCTAATTCACTATACATGTCTTCACATTGTTTTAAAATATCACGATCTATACATACATTGAAATTTATTATATTTGCCATAAACATTAAATCCTTTACTTGTTAGTAATTTTTTATTTTCATTGAATTATGAGACAAAACCTTTATATGTGCTACCCTTTTGCTTTTCTTAATCCATAAGAAACCTCTGCACTCTTTATAGAATCACTTAATGCAATATCTCTTATATATACACTCCTTAAATTATTATGTGCTGCAATATTTTTATAACGGACATATCGATTGTCTGGATCTGTAGTTGTGAATACTAGAAACTTCTTATTGATTATTTCCAAGGGACGCAAATTATGCGCTGTGAAAATCAATTGCCCCTTAGCTTGTTCACACATCATCTTTACGATTTCACCAAACAAATATTCATGTATACCACAATCCAAATCATCAATCGCAACGACAACAGAACCATTATTAAAAACTTCAATCAAAGGTTGTAAAATAGCTACAATCCTCTTTACACCATCCGACTCATACTTAAATGGTATTTTATTTGAAAACAATTCAATACGATACCCAACAGAGTTATCTCTCATCAATTCTTTTCCAAGCACTTTAACACCCATTGTAAGATTAGGCACCAAATAAGGAAGAACTCGATTCATACTTTCAATTTTTCTCTTATAAACATCCAAATCCTCTTTCGAAAGTACCATCGAATCATATAAACAACACTTAGATTTCACCACAAACAATTCATAATTCGCAAAATAAACCAAACTCTCTAAAATATAAAGATGACGCAAGAATTCTTCATCCCTACATTCATTCTTTCGGCTTCGAACCAAATCCAATAGTTCACGTGAAAAAATAAACGATCTAAATTCCTTACAAACCCTTCTTTTAATAACCATAACATTCAATTCATTCTCTTTTGAAGAACCAATCAAAGACTTATATTTGGATAAAGGACTAAAAGTCATTGTATTAGAAGTATCAATCAATTTAGACTTTACGACTCTTGTTCCACCATCCATATACGCATAAGAAAGAATCTCTTCAAAAATAGAATGTTTATTCAATTTAAACGAATACTCAATCTCACTATGCCTTCCATTCTCATTCATAGTAAACTGCACTACAATTCTAGAATACTCTGCATCTACATGAATCAAATTCAAAAAGTCCGATGAAATACTTTGACCACTAAGAACAGTCTTAACTAAATCCAATACATCAATCAAAGCTGTTTTACCAGAACCATTCTCTCCATACAAACCTAACATAGAATTCTTAAAATCTAATTTGGCACTTTTTATATTCTTAAAATTATATATCTCAATCCCACTCAATCTTTTCATACCATAATAATATTATACTTTTTATACATTTTGTACTGTTTCCTCATTATTTTAAATAGTTTGACCAACAAAAAAGAGTAGGCGCGCAATCCTACTCTTTATGTATCCTACCATTAAGTCGCGATTTAAGAGAATAAATTGTGCTCAATACATCATTTTTCATTTGTAAAATCCGCATCTTTCACTTTTTTCATAGGCATCAAATACATAAGCAAATCTTTATCCTCGTTTTTCTTAAAATAAACAAATCCCATTTTCTCATAAAATTGTTTTAACTTCGACTCATCTTTGCAATCTATGTGAATTACTGGACTAGGACTTAACATATTCTTTTCTTTAATACGCTCGAAAGCTAGTTCAATAAGTAAATCCCCACTAATCAATTTATCATTACCATTTGTATAATTCTTTGATAATTGTCCAATTAAGTGTGTATTAATCGTTTTTCCAAATGCATAGGTCGTTCCAAAGAAACTCTTTTTTTGATTTCTAGTAAGTTTAGAATCAAGTTCTAGATGACCTGTAGCCAAAGAATACATACCACATAATTTTGGTTCATTATTATCAATTGCATAAATTAAATATGTTCTAGCCAAATCTACTTTTTCAAATTGCACAGCTTTATGTTTTACGAAATACTCAACATCTTCATTTAAGGGACAAGAAAACTCAGCAAGTCTAGAATCAATTTCATCCTCACTGAGTCTAAATTTATAAATCAAATCATTTAAAAGAACGGTTACATACTTCATTTACTGAATCCAAACATTTTTCTGAATTCTTCTTTGTCTCTTATATCTTGATGCCCTTTTACTTTTCTGATTTTAAGTTTCCCTGTATCAGACATGATATTACGGAATTGACTTACATCAGAACGTTTGATTTTATAAGTATCTGTAAAACTTTTTGTTGCCATAATATCATTCCTCCTGCATAGATATAATACATGAAATTTGCATCATTTTGCAAGTAAGTACGCTAAATAATTTGAGCATAATTTGACATATGTTTTTTTGTGTTTTCCATAATTTTCAATAATTAGAGTTTTTAAATTCAGACTACCTAACACAAACATTATCACATAATCGTATAGGGTATTTTCAAATTAAGCATTTTCATGCAACAAAAAAAGAGTAGGCGCGCATTCCTACTCTTTATGTATCCTCCATTAAGTCGCGATTTAAGAGAATATACTGACGGATTATTTCTCACAGAAATATTATAGAGAGAAATAGTTCTATGTGCGAAAACGCTTTCACAAAACCAATAGTATTATATATCAAATCGGCTCCTTGCGTTTGCACAAATTAGTAATCTATTTATATTTTTTGTTGAGAATCATAAATAATCAAAGCCATGAAAACCAAATCCTCATCTTGCTCATTTAAAATACTATGACCCTTACCACTTGGTGTAAAATAATGCTCACCTGGTTTTAAATATAAAGTTCTTTCATGATTATCATCAAGCGTTGCCATTCCAGAAAGAACAAAATAATCTTCGCCATCTCCATTATGCACATGATAACCAACACTACAACCCTTCTTTAAAGTGACCTTAGCATAGACACGATTCATACCATGCATCTCATCTGCCATCATGACATGTTCAAAGTGCACAATACCAGTACCACCCATAAAATTTTCTTTATCAACTACTACCATTTTCTATACCCCTAGATCAAAAAATTATCTTTAAAATAATTGATCTTCATACTTGATTTCACTTCATTCAACGTCTTTTCAGCTGTCGCATAAGCCTTTTTTGTACCCTCTTCTAAAATTTTGACAACTTCAGGAAGTTTAGCCTGCCATTCCAATCTTCTTTCACGAATTGGGCCCAACTCCTCTTGCATAACACTATTTAAGAAACGTTTCACTTTAACATCCCCTAAACCACCACGTTGATAATGTGCTTTTAATGCATCCAAGTTTTCATATTCCGGCAAATACTTCTCAAAATGCTCCGGCTTACAGAACGCATCCAAATATGTAAATACACAATTTCCCTCAATCTTACCAGGATCACTTACCTTGATATGATCTGGATCTGTATACATACTCATAACTTTCTTTTTAATTGTTTCCTCATCATCCGATAAATAAATACAATTACCCAATGATTTAGACATCTTCGCCTTACCATCCGTACCAGGAAGACGCAAACAAGCATCATTTTGTGGCAATAAGATCTTAGGCTCAACTAAAGTCTCACCATAAATCGAATTGAATTTATGAACGATCTCCTGCGTTTGTTCAATCATAGGCATCTGATCTTCTCCAGCAGGAACTGTCGTTGCCTTAAATGCCGTAATATCAGCTGCCTGTGAAATTGGATAACACTGGAATCCTACAGGAATACTCGCATCAAATCCACGCATTTTAATTTCAGCCTTTACCGTTGGATTTCTTTGAAGACGACTTACAGAAACCAAGTTCATATAATAGAATGTCAATTCTGTTAATTGACTAATTTCAGACTGAATAAAAATCGTTGTCTTACTAGGATCAATACCACAAGCCAAATAATCTAAGGCAACCTCTAAAATGTTTTCACGAACCTTATCTGGATTATCAAAGTTATCTGTTAAAGCCTGCGCATCCGCAATCATAATATAAATCTCATCATATTCCCCAGAATTCTGTAAAAGAACACGATTTCTTAATGAACCAACATAGTGTCCAATATGTAATTTTCCTGTGGGACGATCCCCCGTTAAAATAATCTTTGCCATAAATACCTCATTCTACAATAATTGTTTCTTCGCAAAATTCCATGTATCTCTACACATATCATCTAGATTCTTTTCAGCTACCCAGCCAAGCTGAACCTTTGCTCTTGTAGGATCTGCGTAGCAAGTCGCAATATCTCCTGCACGTCTAGGTTTAATCACATAAGGAATCTTAATACCATTCACTCTTTCAAACGCATGTACAATATCTAATA